>OFML01000036.1_pt1 | contig 141404 bp, 148 predicted proteins | sample 1541831 | NCBI WGS metagenome assembly OFML01 (sample SAMN04209237, study PRJEB22552) | human gut metagenome | biome: gut; material: feces | host: Homo sapiens | place: USA: Oklahoma | reverse complement strand
ATAATATGTTCCTGCTGTTGTTGCTTTTAATGTTATTGTTTGTCCTGAACTAAAGCTTCCTCCTGTATAACTACTTTCGTTTTCTCCTATTGCTCCTGATGTTGTATTATATATCCATCTACTTGATATTGCATTTACTCCACTTTCATTATCTTTTAGTGTTACTGTTGCTGTTATACTTCCTTCTGTATTTGTACTTGTTCCACTCAAACTTATTCCTGCGTCTTGTGGTTTATTTAAATCTGCTATTGTCATATCTGCTGTTTTGCTTCCTTCTTTTCCGTTATATAACCTTGCATATATTGTTTGTCCCAATGTTAAATCACTTATAGACTTTCCACTTGTTATATTTGTCCATTTTGCTTCGTCTACTCCACCTATTTGATATTGCAATGTAAATCCTGTTTCACTTGTTGTTATAGTTACACTCGCTGTTCCATTGCTCCAATTTGGCTCTGAGATTTGTACTGCTCCCTCTGGTGGTTTTGGAATTACTGGCTCTGATGGTACACTATTTAATGCCGCTTCTAAATCATTATAAAGTTGGTTTAAATCTTTGTGTTCCTGTGCCACTGCCTCCAAAGTTTTATTTCTTGCCTCTTGTGCTTTTTTTATTATGCCATTATCACTAAATACTGTACTTATTGTAATTCCTGCTAAAATAAGCAATACTACAATTGTTACTACTAACGATATTAGCGTAATACCCTTTTGTCTTTTCTTAACATCCATTTGTTTTCCTCCTATTTATACTTTTGTTTTTAACGAAAAATATTACAAAATATTTTAAAATATTTTGTAAAACTTTGTATTATTTTCCAAAAGAATAGTATCATTTTTAGAATTTTTAGTCAATATTTTTTAGAATTTTTTTATTATTTTTTTAAATTACTCATCTTTTATAAGTCTTATAGTTCTAGTTAATTCGAAAAGCAAGAACAATTTGTTCCTATTTGTTTTATTTCCTTTTTATTCCATTTTATATAAACTTTTGTTTGTATTGTCTTAAAATACTATTTAAAAGTAACATTAAATAATAAAATTATTTATTCTATAGTAAAATCTATTTATGGAAATTTCAGCTATGATAGAAAAAATCTATTAAAATACTATTAATAGATTTTTTCTTGTAACCATTTTATTAATCTATCATACTATTAATTAGGTGATTATATGAAAGATTATAAATTGGCACTAGTTGGTGCAACAGGCTTAGTTGGTAGAACTGCTTTAAAAGTTTTGGAAGAATTTAATTTACCAATTTCTAATTATACTTTTTTTTCGTCTAGCAAATCTGCTGGAAGCAAGCTACATTTTCAAGATAAAGACTACATAGTAAAGGAATTAACTGAAAATTCTTTTAAAAATGAACATTTTGATTTTGCTATTTTTTGTGCTGGAGGTTCTACTTCTAAAAAGTTTGCTCCTATAGCCGCTTCTACTGGTTGCATAGTAATAGACAATAGCAGTGCTTTTAGGATGGATAATAATGTTCCTCTTGTAGTTCCAGAAGTTAATCCTGAGGAAATTTTAAAAAATAGAGGTATAATTGCTAACCCTAACTGTTCTACAATTCAAGCTGTTGTTGTGCTAAAACCTTTAGATGATGCATATAAAATTAAAAGAATTGTTTATTCTACTTATCAGGCTGTCTCTGGAGCAGGTTTAAAAGCTTTAAATGATTATAAAAATGGTATAAAAAAACACTTAAATCCTCTTCATAAATATGACTTAGAAAAATTTGACTATGATATTTTCGACAATTGTATACCTCAAATTGATACTTTTGAAGATAACTTATATACAAAAGAAGAAATGAAAATGATTAATGAAACAAGAAAGATTCTAAATAAGCCAGATTTAAATATAACTGCCACAGCTGTAAGAGTTCCTGTTAATAATTGTCACGGAGAAAGTATAAATATTGAGTTTGAAAATACATTTTATTTAAGAGATGTTATAGATATTTTAAGTACCTCTATTGGTGTAAAAGTATTAAATACTCCTCATTATCCTATGCCTATTAATGTTTCTGGCTATAACGATGTTTTCGTTGGAAGAATTAGACGTGACAACAGCATAAAAAATGGTTTAAATTTATGGGTAGTAGCAGATAACATTAGAAAAGGTGCTGCAACCAATGCTGTACAAATTTTAAAAGACTTAATTTGTTTAAAATAAACATTATTCTACTTTTGGCTATTTATTACTATATACTTAATATTTGTTTTAATTTAATGTTACTTAATATGTTCTTTATGTCAAAAAATTATCTAGTAACAAATTAATTAATAAAAATTGTTTAATTTTATATTAATAGTTTTAAAAATATTTTTTATAGCTATATATCTCTTTAAATAAAATTAGAAAGGAAGGAATTTTTATGTCTAAGAAAATACTTTTTAAAGGTGTACGGCACTGCTATATCTACCCCTTTTGATGAAAGTGGTATAAATTTTGAAGAATTTAAAAAATTAGTTGAGTTTCAAATAATACAAGGTACAGACGCAATTATTGTATGTGGTACAACTGGTGAATCTGCAACTATGTCTACAAATGAAAAAGAAGATTTAATAAAATTTACAGTAGATATTGTAGATAAGCGAGTTCCTGTTATTGCAGGTACTGGAAGTAACAATACCGCAAACTCTATAGAGCTTTCTAAATATGCAGAAAGTGTTGGAGCAGATGGTCTTCTTTTGGTTACCCCATATTATAATAAAACTACACAACAAGGTTTAATAGCTCACTACTCTGCCATAGCAGATGCTGTTAATTTGCCAATTATTTTATATAATGTTCCAAGCAGAACTGGTATAAATATTCTACCAGAAACTTATGCTAAGCTATCTAAAATAAATAACATTGTTGCTGTTAAAGAAGCAAGTGGTGATATTTCGCAAGTTGCTAAAATTGCACAATTATGTGGAGACAATTTAAATATATATTCTGGTAATGACGATCAAGTAATACCTATTCTATCTCTTGGTGGTTTAGGTGTAATCTCTGTTTTATCTAATATTTATCCTAAATTTGTTCACAACATGGTAATAAATTACTTAAATGGCAAACATAATGCTGCACTTTCTGCTCAATTAAATAGTTTAGAATTAATTAATACTTTATTTAGCGAAGTAAATCCTATTCCTGTAAAAGAAGCCCTTAATATACTAGGCTTTAATTTTGGTAACCCAAGACTTCCTCTCGTAGAAATGTCTGAAACAGCAAAAGTAAAACTAAAACAGGCTATCGAAAAATTTGCAAAAATTGCAAATTAGTTATTAATTATATAAACTTAGCAAAAAAGTTATGTTTTATATTATCAAATAATATATTTAAATTAAGGCATCTTCTAAATAATTTATTAAAAAAAATTAATATTTTATTAAATTTTAGCCTATATAAAAAAATTATGCTATAATTTAATATATAAAAAAGGAGCAAAAGATGAGCAGGGATAATCTTAACAAAAACATAGAAAAATGCAAAGAATTTAACGAAATTTTAAATGATATATTATCTAATGAAACCGTACAGGAGATGAATAAATACATTCAACATGGCGAAATATCTTGTTATTCACATTGTTATTATGTAGCTTATTATACTTATTTAATTTGTAAAAAGTTAAAATTAGACTATAAATCGGCTGCACGTGGTGCAATGTTACATGATCTATTCTTATATGACTGGCACACTACATCTCCTTCTGACATAAATGAAAAGGGAGCTCATGCATGGGCACATCCTAGAATTGCTTTAAAAAATGCAACAAAAATTTTTAATTTAAATAAAACTGAACAAGACATAATTAAAAATCATATGTGGCCAGTTACTATTAAATTTCCTAAAACAAAGGAAGCATTTATAGTTTCTTGTATGGATAAATATAGCGCAACTGCCGAAACATATACAAATTGTAGAAATAAAATAACTAATTCTAGAATTTACAGGTACGCATATGTTTTCCTTTGTCTTTTTATATTTAGAATTTTTTAAAGTTTAGTAGCATATATTTAGGTAAAAGATTTTTCTTTTACCTATTTTTTTGCTTGGAGGTTGTTTATGATACGTGTACTTGTAAATGGGTCAAACGGTAAAATGGGTCAGGAAGTTATTAAATTAATTTCTAAAAGTAGCGAATTTTACTTATTTGGTGGTTTAGATAAATGTAAAAAAGATAATTTAAATTATAGAATATATTCTTCTATAACAGATTTAACACATCTAAATGATAAACCTGATGTAATTGTAGATTTTTCTGTACCCGATGCCAGCTTAGCTGTACTTAGTTATGCTAAAAACATTAAAATTCCTATTGTAATTGCAACTACAGGATTCTCAAATGATAATCAAAAGCTTATTAATGAATGTAGTAAAAATATACCTATTTTTCAATCTGCAAATATGTCTTTTGATATAAATATTATGAAAAATACTGTTGCAAACTTAGCAACTTTACTTACAGATGATGACATAGAAATTGTAGAAACACATCATAATAGTAAATTAGATTCTCCAAGTGGAACTGCTATGATGCTTGCTGATAGTATAAATAGAAAATCTGGCAATAAATATACCTACATTTTTAATAGACATGAAAACAGGCAAAAACGTTCTAAAAATGAAATTGGCTTTTCTTCTATTAGAGGTGGCAACATTGTTGGAGAACATAGTGTACTATTTTTTAGCGATGATGAAAGCTTAGAAGTAAAACATATTGCATATTCTAGAGCAGTTTATGCGAAAGGCGCATTAAAAGCGGCAAAGTTTATTATAAATAAACCTGCTGGATTTTATACGATGAATGACTTAATTTAAATTTCTTTTAATTTAATAACTTAAAAAAATTAGAAAATATTTTTTAATGAAAATTTATCTTTTTCTTCTATATGTTGCAGTAAGAATATACATCCATCTATATTTTCAATAGCTGTATTATATTCTTCTGCATTTATATTTGACTTAGCTCTTATCAATGCCTCTGTGACCTTCTCTAATTCGTCATGTTCTATATAATATGCAAGTTTTTGATATTCTTTATCCCAAATTTCGTTACTCTTTGTAATTAATTCTTTTATCTCTTTATTTACGTTCTTAATATTATTTATGCTACTACTAACATCTTGTAAACTTTTATTCATTTCTGCTACAGCATTTTTTGTATTATTATGTGTTAATACATTGCCAACTATAATTGTAATAACAATTATTATGCAAATAACTAACTCTTTCTGCACATTTATTTCCTCCTTTTGTTTTTAATAAGAACATTTTGTTCTTTTGCTTGTTTTTTTTAATATAATTTGCTCTATTTTTGTTTAATTGACAAAATGTAGCTTGTCTCACTCTTTCATTAACACAATATAGTTTGCTTAGGTTTTGTTCTTCTATTTTTCAAGCTTTTTCTGGCAAAACATTTGGCTTCCGCCATCAAATGTAACAATTAAAGCTTCTTCTGGCTCCATATTAAATTTATTTACTTGTTTTTTTAACCAATTATAGTCCTTTCCTATTGTTTTTAAATTTTTATACATTACTTTTCCATCTACTACTAAGTCATATGGTATTCCTTCATATTCTGGAGTAATATTAAAATCCTTTGGTATTGTTGTTCTTTTATCTGGTTTTTGTATTACAGTTACTTGTCCACTTGTTTCCAATATTGCATATTCTACATCCCCTAAATTAACTACATTACTACTTCTTAGTCTTTCTTGTAACTCGTTTAAAGTAAATCTTTCTTTTTTTAGTACCTTTTCGTCAATTTTTCCTCTATATATTAAAATTGCTGGTTTTCCACAAAGTATCTCTCTTATTTTCATACTTTTTAAGTTTAAAAAAGATATAATTAAATGCATAACTAATAATCCTAATATTGGTATTATCCCATTACTTATAGGAATCCCTGTTTCTGCCATTGGAACTGCCGCTAAATCTGCTATCATTATTGCAATTGCTAACTCAAAAGGTTGCAGTTGCCCTATTTCTCTTTTTCCCATTAATCTCATAACTATTAAAACTATTATGTATAAAACAATACTTCTTAAAAAAATAATTAACATACTCTTTTTTAATGATATATTAATAATAAAGTAATTTATGAAATAGTAATTTTATTTATTACTCATCATTTATTGTTTATTATCTATTATTTATTCTTAATATATCATTATTCCTTTCATATTTTCTTTTAAATATATATTTTTCTATATTCATATAACTATCTTCTATATCTGTTTTTGTATATGTATTTTTATTTTTTCTAATTTTTCCATAAAAAAAATTTCATTTTTTAATTAAATATAGTTTAATATTTTGTGCATTATTTTAGTTTTGTTTTAACTATATTTTTATTTTTATCATTTTTATTTTTTTTATTCAAAATACGCATAAATTTTTAATTTTTATAAATAATAATTTTGAAATGAATAATATTTTTTTATATGTACATAATACAAATTGAACCCAATAACATTTTTTATGTTATAGAAAATAAGGAGGTTTTTGTATGTCAGAGGATGTAAATAGTAGATCTAAAGAAAATGGCAAAAGCACCGTATGGCAAATAGTTGGAAGACTAGTAACAGCTGCAATTGTTCTTGGTATAACAGCTTTCTTTACACCAGGCTTTCAAATTAATAGCTTTTGGGCATTAGCGGCAGCAGCAATAGTCCTTACACTTATTGATTATCTTATTGTAAAATTTACCGGTTTACATGCAACACCTTTTGGTAAAGGTTTTGTAGGATTTATATTATCTGCCGTAGTTTTATATGTTACTCAATATTTTGTTGCAGGATACGCTGTATCTTGGATGGCTGCTATTATAGGAGCTTTAGTCTATGGAGTTGTAGACTACTTCTTACCAGGAAATCAAACAATGTAGTAAAACATTAAAAGAGGAGAAATACTTCTCCTCTTCTAATATTATTATATATTTTAATTTTTCATTTGTTTTTATATTAATTTTTAGTTCTTTTTGCTTGCCTTCTGCTTATTTCAAAACAATATGAGTTTTAAAATAAAATTAAGGTCTGCACGATTATTTTACTATTATTTTTTAATATTCTAAAAATACTTTAGCAGCATTTATCTTTTTTCTTATTACATACTTTTTCTATTATCTTTATTGCAATTAATATTATTAATACTATTACTAATATAATTAAAGCTGGTAATATTAAAAATATTATTGGGTTAATTGCTGGAGCTGCTCCTAGTATTAGCCCTATTGTTAAAGCAAGTATTATAGATAATATTGCAATTATTAAGTCTATACAATTATTTTTTCTTTGCTTACATTCATATTTACATGGATTTTTTTTGTTATCACACATATTATTACAATTATTATCATAGCAATTTGAATATTTGTTATCATCGTACATATTATACACCTCCCAATAGTGTTTTACATTTTTGTTATAATGTCTTCATAATTTATCTTTTACATAGATTACTTTACATTATCTAGTATTTATCTTTTATACTAATTTTGTTTTTATCTAAACACTATTAATACATAATATGCACAAGCTTAAAAACTTGGGACAAATTTTTTATTTTTTATTCCAATTTTCTTTGTTTGTTTGGCGCTCTCTTGCAATTGCTAAAGCATACTCTGGTACATCATCTGTTATTGTAGAACCTGCAGCAATAAAAGTATTGTCACCCAATGTTACTGGTGCTACTAAATTTGTGTTTGAACCTATAAATGAATGATTTCCTATTATAGTTTTACTCTTGTTAAATCCGTCATAATTACATGTAATTGTTCCACATCCAATATTACATTTTTCTCCTATTTCACAGTCTCCCATATATGATAAATGTGGTACTTTTGTTCCTTCTCCTATTATTGCTTTTTTAATTTCTACGAAGCTACCTATTTTTACTTTGTTTGCTAATTTACATCCTTCACGTATATATGAGTTTGGCCCTATTTCACAGTCTTCTCCAATTATAACTCCTGATTTTATAGTTGTATTTGGATGAATTACTGTGTCCATACCTATTTCTACATCATCATAAATATATGTAGTATTTGTATCTTCTATTGTTACCCCATGTTTCATAAGCTCTGTATTTATACGCATTTGTAATACTTTTGTTAGAATTCCTAGTTGAATTCTATCGTTTATACCTAATATTTCTGTATTATCTTCTACTATAACAGCTCCTGTTTTTAGTCCTCTATTATTCATTATTTGAATAACATCTGTTATGTAATATTCTCCTTGTTTATTGTTTGGTGTAATTTTTTCTAATGCTTCTAATAAAGCTTCTATATCGAAACAATAAATACCTGCATTTATTTCTGTAATTTTCTTTTGCTCTTCTGTTGTATCTTTTTCTTCTACTATTCCTTCTATGTTTCCGCCTTCATCTCTTACTATTCTTCCATAACCTGTTGGATCGTCATATATAGCTGTAAGTAGTGTTGCATATTCTTTGTTTTCTATACTTTTTTCTATTAATTTGTTTAAAGTTTCTGGTCTAATTAATGGAACATCTCCATTTAAAACTAAAACTTTACCTTTTTTACCTTTTAAATATTCTTTAGCTTGCATTACTGCATGACCTGTTCCAAGCATTTCATCTTGGAATGCATATTTTATGTTATCTCCTAGCACTTTCATAACTTCTTCTTTTTTGTAGCCAACTACTGCTACTATATCTTTTACTCCTGCTTTTTCAGCATTTTCAACTGCTCTTTTTACAATTTCTTTTCCATATATTTTTTGAACTAATTTTGAATTTTTAGATTTCATTCTTGTTCCTTTTCCTGCTGCCATTACTATAGCAATAATATCATTTTCCATCTAAATTCTTCCTTTCTAAATAAAAGATTTTTATATATGTTATGCAAAATATTTTTTGTAGTGCATACATAACAAAGCTTAAGAATATATTTACATATATAAAATGCTTTAGCTATTGTATCACAAAGTATTTATTTTTACAACTTTTTTTAATTTTTAGTCATAAGTTTCAACTTACTTAATATACATTAAATAAAGTTTAGTACAAACATTTTTCTTAAGGGGGTTAATAAGTTAATGGAAGAAAACTTAAAATTGTATCAAGATATAGCTAACCGCACAGATGGTGATATTTATGTAGGTGTAGTTGGTCCTGTAAGAACTGGTAAATCTACTTTTATAAAGAATTTTATGGATTTATTAGTTATTCCAAACATTAACAATGAATATAAAAAAGAACGTGCTCGAGATGAGCTTCCTCAAAGTGCTGGTGGTAGAACCATAATGACAACAGAACCTAAATTTATTCCAAATGAAGCTGTAGACATTACTGTAGGAGCTAATCTAAATTTAAAAGTTAGACTTGTAGATTGTGTTGGATATTTAGTAAATAATGCAATTGGTTATTTAGAAGATGATATGCCTAGGATGGTAAAAACACCTTGGTTTGAAGATGAAATTCCTTTTGAAGAAGCAGCTGAAATTGGAACTCGTAAAGTAATTAAAGAACATTCTACAATTGGAATTTTAGTAACATCTGATGGAAGTATTACAGATATTCCAAGAGAAGACTACATAAGTGCAGAAGAGCGAGTTGTAAATGAGTTAAAAGAAATTAATAAACCTTTTGTTATTGTTTTAAATACAGATGACCCATATTCTGAATATACCAATAGCCTAGCTAAAAAGCTAGAAGATAAATATCAAACTCCAGTTATACCAACAGATTGCGCTAACCTTAATATAGACGACATTAATAATATATTTGGAAAAATTTTATATGAATTTCCTATTGAGACTGTAAACATTACATTTCCTCGCTGGGTTGATAGACTTTCTAATGACCATTGGCTAAAAAAAGAACTATTTTCTGAGATAAAAACTGCATTTAAAGATGTAAAAATTTTAAAGCAAGTAGATTCTTGTTTGGCTACAATACAGCACACAGAAATAATAAGTTCTAGTATTATAAGTGAAATAAGGCTTGGAGAAGGCAGTGTTAACATTTCTATAAATCTTATGGAAGATTTATTCTACAAGATTTTAACAGAAATTTCTGGTGTTACAATTGCAAACGAAGGTGATCTTTTTGCAACAATTAGTGAATTTTCTCAAACTAAGAAAAAGTATGACAAAATAGCATATGCTATGGATGAAGTAAATGCCAAAGGTTATGGAATTGTTACTCCAACAATGGATGAGCTAGAATTAGAAGAACCAGAAATGGTAAAACAAGGTTCTAAATTTGGTGTTAAATTAAAGGCTAAAGCTCCTAGTATACATATGATAAAAGCCAACATAGAAACCGAGGTTTCTCCTATAGTTGGTAGTGAAAAGCAATCTGAAGAATTAGTAAATTACCTACTTTCTGAGTTTGAGTCTGACCCTAAAAAAATATGGGAATCTAACATTTTCGGAAAAAGCTTACATGAACTTGTAAATGAAGGTTTACAAAACAAGCTTTCTAGAATGCCAGAAGATGCACAAGAGAAGTTACAGGAAACACTTGAAAAAATAGTTAATGAAGGCAGTGGCGGATTAATTTGCATTATATTGTAATGTCAAACATTTAAAACGCAAAAAACAATTAAAGATAATTCTTTAATTGTTTTTTGTATCTGTTCAGTTATTTAAATATAATTATAGTCTAATATTATCTACTACTTTTATATCTTGAAATAAAAAGTTCTTTACTTTTTCCCCTGTTATTTCATAGAATAGAAAATCATGAACTTTCTCTCCTGTAATTTCTTGATTCCAGAAGTCATGAACTTCTCTAAATACCTTTTCTTGCTTTGGTGTTAATTCTAGTTTTACTTCATGAAATAGAAAATTCTTTATTTTTGTCCACACAGATACTTCTGTTGGTAAATTACTTACTTCAAATCTCTTTTCCATTTTATAGTCCTCCTTCGTTATTCTTCAACACTACATTATTTATACTACAATTATATTATTTTTACAAGCTATTTTTCTATATTTGTTTTTACATTTTCATTACTAAAATATTACAATAACATTACATATTAAATTTGCATTTGTGTTCCTAAAAAGTTTGCTGCAGATTGTGCTACTTTTTGTTCTACTTCTGTCATTTTTGTTTTACTTTCTTTTGATAACAATATAACACTTCCTATAACGTCTCCATCAGATATAATGGGATATACAACTTGCGCATTATATTTTCTTTCTTTGGTATCATTTTTAGTTATTGGAATAGATACACCGTTATTTTCTTGACTTGTATAACTTTCTTTTTCGTCCATTATACTTTCCAGTTCTGGACTTACATCTTGTTCTAAAAACTCTTTTTTAGAGCCTCCAGAAACAGCTATTACAGTATCTTTATCTGTTATGCATGCTATATGTCCTGTAGTTCTTGCTAAAGTTTCTGCATAACCTGTTGCAAATTCAGACAACTCACCTATTGGAGAATATTTTTTAAGTATTACTTCTCCCTCTTTATCTGTAAAAATTTCTAAAGGATCTCCTTCTTTTATTCTAAGTGTTTTTCTTATTTCTTTTGGAATAACAACTCTACCTAAATCATCAATTCTTCTTACTACACCTGTTGCTTTCAAAAATCTCCCTCCTTTTTTCATGATATTGTTATTATTCCTTTTTAATTCTTTTTTATACATTTTTATAAAATTTTATAATTTTATGTAAATAAAAGCTATAATAAATCTTGTTATTAGATTTGTTATAGCTTTTTAGTTATAAACTATTTTCTTCCTCATCTACAAATACTTTAGCATCATTTGTAGACTCATATAATGCCAAAATATTTGCAAGCTCATTTGCAAAGTCATGCAATATAACAAGTTTAATACTTGGCTGTTTTCCATCTATATAGTCATCCATAATATTTTTCAATTTTTTAATATTTGCAAGCTCTGGAGCTAATTCCTTTTTGTACAATTTTGCTCTATCTGCTAGTTTTTCTTTTATTGTAACTATATCTTCATTGCTAGCACAAGATATTCTTTGAAACATTTGGAAACAATCATAATATTTAAATATTGGAACTTTCATACACTCTTTGTCAAATTTATCATAGAATAATTCCATTTTCATTGGTATACATTTAAATACTTCTTCTGCTTTTTCTTTAAGCATTTTGTCTTTTAATTGTAAATTTATTTCATTGAAGTGTTGTAATATATCTTCCATTTCTGAAGTTTCTTCGTCATTTACTGCTATCTGCGAAAGCTCTTCATCTACATTTTCACAATATTTAGATGTAAGTGAAGAAATATTCATTCCATTAAAGAATACACTTTTTATAGTTCTCATATCATAGTCTATTAGTTCTTTTTTTATAAAATATGCAAAATATGCAAATAATTTTACAATATCTATAAGTTCAATTTTTCCATTTTTCACATCTTCTAAAGTTTCTGTTATTACACCTTCAAATTGGTCATCTGGAATTTTCCAATATTCTTCTGTAAGTAACCTTTTGTAACCTGGTAATTGACTTGTATCTATTGTATTTCTTATTACTTCCATGTTTTCTTTAAATATTCTCATGTCAAAAATTCTTGTACGAACATATAATTCTATAAATTTGAAGAAACGATATTCTGCTTTAAAGTTGTAATAATAATTGTTATCAAACTCTTTAATATAAAATTGTCTATTATCCATAAATACCCTTGAAGAAACCAAAATTGATTTATATTCTTCGTTGCTATTAATATTTATAAATTTATCCTTTGTAATTTTTCCTGCTTTTATTTCAAACGAAACAGCTATTGTAAATATTAACATTGTCTGTAAAATTCTATTGTTTGTATTTGGATATGATTTATTAACCATATCAAATATTTTTTTAAAGTTGTTTAAAGAATGCTTTAAAATACGTAAGTTTCTTGTGCCACTTTTATTAAATGTTGATATAATTAAGTTTGTATTTTCTCTTAAAAACCTTATTAGCTCTGGATATTTTTCATAACGCATTAGAATTCCATTTATTATATAATTAAATTCTGGAGCATACTCAAAAGTTTCCCCTATAAGCTTTTCTTTTATTCTTTCATAATCATTTGCTTTATCAAATACATATTCAATAGTATCTCTTATTCTTTCTACCATTGGCTTGTCTGTTTTTAAGTTTAGTTTTCCTTCTTTATCTAACAAGTATGTTGCTATAAAAGTTTTCATCTCTAAATTATTGCTTTTTAATTTTGTAGATAACTCTTTTTCATTACAAATTATAATTGTCTTTATATGGTCATGCTCTACAAAGTTATTTATATAACCTAAAATATCAATAACGTCAACATTTGCTCTTTCCAAGTCATCAAAACATAATACTTTGTCGTCTGTTGAAAAAAATTGTCCATAATCTAATCTATCACCATTTTGAGTAACACCAAAGAAATTTGCCATATCTAGTCCAGTTTTTGCATATTCTGGAATAGCATTTACTCCACTTGCATTCATAAATTTTTTTAAGTTTTTATCCATTAATTGTGTAGTTTCTATAAATATTTTCTTACTAATTTCTTCTAAATTTGATATTCCATATAATGACATATATATAGGTGTAAGCCTTCTACCATTTACAGACATATTTTCTATTTTAGGTCTAATTTTATTATTCCAGAAATATGTTTTTCCGCTTCCCCATTCACCATTTATCATAATTGCATAATCTGTATAATCTGATCTAATATAATCTAATATGCTTTCTATTAAATCTTCCATTTTTTCATCCCTTTCTCTTGTAAAAATTAGAAATAAGTATGTATTTTTAAATTTGAAATATATGCTATATATTTTCAAATTAATCTTTTGCAATTGTTAATATTCCAATGCTTCTTGCTCCCGCTTCAACTAACATCTTTGAACACTCGTTAGCAGTACTTCCTGTAGTGTATATATCATCAAAAATAAGTATATTTTTATTGCTAATATACTCTTTATTTTTCACTTCGTAAGCATTTTTTAAATTTTCTTGCCTTTGCTCCTTATTTAATAAACTTTGATTTGCTGTATTTTTTATTTTTAATAAAATATCACTTCTGTATTCTATATTTTTTACTTTTTTTGCTATTTCTCTTGCAATAAGTTCACTTTGGTTGTATCCTCTTTGATTTTTCTTCTTTTTATACATTGGAACTGAAATTATTATATCATAGTTTTTTAAAAATTCACAAACTTTTTTATTTTTTACAAAAATTTCACAAAAACTTTTATATAAATATGGTTTATCATCAAATTTATATGAAATAATTTTACTTCTTATTATTCCTTCATATTTAAACAAATACATGTGTGTAGAAAAATTTTTATTACTGTATTTATTTTCCCCCACACATGTAATTTTATTTATCTCTTTTTCACAATTTTTACATAAATATGTGTTTATTTCTTTGTTGCAAATACCGCAAACAGGCGGAAATATTAGATCTAAAATTTTTTCTATGAAATTAAACAAATAGTTCTTCCTTTCGGTTATTTTTTTATTCTCTATTCTTTATTTTTTATTTTCTATTTTCTATCTTCTATCTCAAAATTAATTATATTTTTACATTTTTTATTAATATCATCAAATAATTAACAATTACTAAATATTGGTTTTGACATATTTTGTTAAAAACAGTATCCCAAATAAACCAGTATTTAGTAGAATTAATAAACTATTTTTATTATAGTTTTCTTAATTTATATTCTAGCCCTGTATTTCTTTTTTTACTGTCTGTATTATTTATCATAAAATCTATAACATTTTTGTTTCCTATTATTATTAACATTTTTTTGGCTCTAGTCATTGCAGTATATAGCAAATTTCTTGTAAGTAGCATAGGAGCTGCTTGTGCAATTGGCATAATTACAACATCAAACTCACTTCCGCTGTGCTTTATGCACAGTAATTGCATATGCATGTTCTATTTGGTCTAAATCTGCATATGAATACCATGCCTTTTTATCATCATCAAACTTTATTACTATTTCTTTGTCCATTTCATTTATATCTATAATTGTTCCAAATTCTCCATTAAATACCCCAGAACCTGCCTCATTTGTTTTTCCATCTCTTTCCCAAAAAATATCATAATTATTTTTTATTTGCATTATTCTGTCTCCCTGTCTAAATATTGTATCTCCAAATTTCTTTTCTTTTTTGGTTGTTTCAAATGGATTTACATTGCTTTGTATTACTTGGTTTAACTCTTTTGTCCCTAAATTTCCTTTTTTAGTTGGTGTAATTACTTGAATATTTTTTATAAAGTCATAATTACCATATCTTTCTAGTCTACCTGTACAAAGTGATACAATTTGCTTTATTATATTTTCTTTATTATTTTCTTGTATAAAGAAAAAGTCTTGTAAAAGCTCTTCCTCATTTTCTTGCTTTATACCAATAAAACTTTCTCCTTCATTTACTTTATGGCTATTTAATATTATTTTACTTTTTGCAGCTTGTCTAAAAATTTTATTTAATGTTACAACAGGAACTTTTTCTGATGCAATAATATCTTTTAATACATTACCTGGTCCAACAGATGGAAGCTGATTTTCGTCTCCTACTAATATTAATTTTGTACCACTATATAAAGCTTTCATTAAATAATTCATTAAAAATAAATCTATCATAGATGCTTCGTCAATTATTACCACATTTGCATCTATAGGTGTAACTAATAAATCTGGGTTTATTTCATCTTCTGAAGCAAATTTTCCTATTTCCAATACTCTATGTAGTGTTTTTGCTTCTTCTCCAGTTGCTTCTGTCATTCTCTTAGCAGCTCGTCCAGTTGGAGCACACAAAGTTATCTTTAATTCCTCTTCTTTATATATATCTATTATACTTTTTATTATTGTTGTTTTTCCTGTACCTGGTCCACCAGTTATAACACAAACATTATTATCATTTACAAGTTTTACAGCTTCTTTTTGTTTATCTGATAATTCTATTTTCTGTGTTTTTTCTATTTTCTTTAACTTTCTATCTAAATTTTCTATTGCGTTTATATTTTTATATTCTCTTAATTCTATTAACTTTTCTGCAATGTTTTTTTCAGCTTTATAATATGTAGATAAATAAATCCAATCTTCGTTTCCTCTTTCTTCTATATATATTTCTTCTTTTGCCTTCATATTAATTAAAGAACTATCTATTGCATCCTCACTTACCCCTAATAATTCTCTTGCAAAGTCTACTAGATTCTCATATAACACTGCACAGTGGCCATTATAAGTTACTCTAAGAAGTGCATATTTTATTCCACTTCTTATTCTTTTTTCATTGTCATACTCCATTCCTATTTTAAGTGCCATTTTATCTATTTGCACAAAATCTACTTTATTTGATAATTCTACTAGAACATATGGATCTGCCTCTATTTTTTCTATTGCATTTTCTCCTAATTTTTTATATATTCCTTGAGCACTCTGTGGTCCAAGACCGAATTTTTCTAAATAACTTACTAACTGCCATAATTCCCAATTTTCTACAAATTCTTGTGCTATTTCCAAAGCTTTATCTTTGGAAATTCCTTTTATTTGTGATAATCTTTCTGGTTCTAACTTAAATACATTTATAGTTTCTTTTCCAAATGTATCTACTATTTTTTTTGCAGTTGCTGGACCTATTCCTTTTATTAATCCATTTGCTAAATATCTTTCTAATGAGTCTAAAGTTTCTGGCATTACTTTTTTAAATGTTTCTACCTTAAATTGCCTACCATATTCTTGATGCTCAACAAATTTTCCTGTTACTTCTAGTGTATCGTTTTTATTTACAAAAGGCAAATAGCCTACTATTGTAGTAGATTCTTCTTCTGTTTCAAAAACGGCTATACAGTACCCATTTACCTCATTTTTATATATTATTTCTGCTACTTCTCCTTTAATTTCCAAACTAAAAAACCTCTTTTTGTTATTTTTTATTATTGTATAATTTTTAAGTAATTTTTGCAACTTATTTAATAAAATTTAGGTTGTATCAACAAATTTATTTAATATTTATATATAAAATTATAGTTCTATTTTTTCACTTCATCTATACTATCAATAACCTCTTTACATTCTCTCCACTCAGCTACTTTTATACAATCATAATCTTTTCCAATATTATTAATAATTTTTTTAGTGTCATCTGTTGAATTTAAATCTGTAACAATTATATCTTTTATATATTCTTCTTTTCCATATAAAAATCTAAATAATATACTTCTTAAAAATCCTTCTATTCTCTTTTCTTGATTTTTAGCGGCAATAATTACATATATTCCATCAGATTTTAAACTTGTGTATGTATATGTATAAATAATTGTTTTTATAATTTCAAATAAACCATAAAGTGCAAGTACCCATAGAATTCCATTTAATATAAAGTCTGACATAATAAGCCTCCTATATTTTTTATATATTATATGAATTTGTTAAAATTTAAGTGATTTATAAAAGCCTGTATAATTTTTATACAAGCTTTTATAATAAATCTATCCAATTTCTTCTTTTATACAATATTCTAACAATTTGTATATTAATATCTTTAATTCTATAAAAAATAATATAATTATCTACAATAAATTTCCTTATATTTTGAGGAATATTTTTCTCCTTTTTCTAATGAATTTATTCCTTTTTCTAACTCTTTATATAGTTCATATTTATCTGTTAGAAATTCATATAATTCAATACTCATTACTGCCAAATCTCCTGCGCCATTTTTTGTAATATAAACAGGTTTTTTCGTTTGATGGCATATAGTAGAAATTTCATTATAATTATTTCTCAAATCCGAACTTGGTCTAATAACAGGCATTTTAAGCACCTCCTCTAATATTATATGCATATTTTATCATAATATTGATATTTAGTCAAATATTTTAAATAAATTAAAAAAAATCATATAGAATTTCTATATGACTTTTTATATGTTATAAAATTTCAGCATTTTATTACACTAATTGTAATATTACCATTTCTGCTGCGTCTCCTCTTCTTTGCTCTGTTTTTAGAATTCTTGTATATCCTCCAACTCTATCTGCATATTTAGGAGCTATTTCATTAAATAATTTAGATGGTAAGTCTACTACATTACCTTCACTATCTTTAACTTTATTTAGCATTTTCATCATTTTTCTTCTTGCATTTAATCTTGTTGGTTGATCTTTTTGTCTTTTTTCTGTCTTTTCTTCTCTAACAACTTTTAAGTATTCTTTACCATTTTTGCTTTTTGCTATTTCTGTTACTTTATTTCCTTTAGCATCTAATTTTGCTTTAGAAACTTTTACTTCTACCATATCAAAGTTGTCTTTTTCTTTAACTGCTAATGCTATAATACTATCTGCTAATGATTTCAATTCTTTTGCTCTAGCTTCTGTTGTATTTATTTTACCATTTAAAATTAAGTCAGATAATTGTGTTTTTAGCATTGCCATTCTTATATCTGTAGTTTTACCTAATTTTCTATTTGCCATGTTAAATTACCCTCCTTTTCCTATTAGTCTTCCTCTGTCATAAAGTCTAAACCTAATGCATGTAATTTATTTGTTACTTCGTCTAAAGATTTCTTACCTAAGTTTCTAACTTTCATCATGTCAGATATAGTCTTGCTTGTTAAATCTTCTACTGTAGATATACCTGCTCTTTTTAAGCAATTGAATGATCTTACAGATAATTCTAAGTCTTCTATAGACATTTCTAAAACTTTCTCTTTTTTAGATTCTTCTTTTTCTACCATTATTTGAGTATTTTTAGCTGTTTCAGATAAATCTATAAATAATTCTAAATGTTCTGTCATAACTTTGGCAGCTAAACTAAGTGCCTCATATGGCTTTAAACTACCATCTGTCCAAACATCTATAACTAATTTATCATAATCTATCATTTGTCCAACTCTAGTGCTCTCAACAGAATAGTTAACTTTCTTTACAGGTGTAAAGATTGAATCTATAGGAAGTACATTTAGTGCTTGATCTGGCTTTTTATTTTTTTCTGCAGAGTTATATCCTCTACCCATTTCTGCAGTCATTTCCATTACTAAATGTCCACCTTCTGCAACTGTAGCAATATGTAAATCTGGATTTAATACCTCTACCGTTCCATCTGTTACAATATCTCCAGCTTTTACATCTGCAGGTCCTTTTACATTTATTCTTAAAACTTTTTCTTCGTTTTTGTCTAATTTTAATCTAACCATTTTTAGATTAAGAATAATATCAGAAACATCCTCTACTACATCTGGTATAGTGGTAAATTCATGTAATACACCATCTATTTTAACGCTAGTGATAGCACTTCCTGGTAAAGAAGATAACAATATTCTTCTTAATGAATTTCCTATTGTTATTCCATAACCTCTTTCCAATGGTTCACATACAAATTTAGCATAGTTTTTTACTTCGTCCAATTCTAAGCATTTAATATTTGGCTTTTCAAATTCTATCATTTTTACCTCCCAATAATTTTAGAGACAAGCAATCTCTTAATTAAATTTATATACTATTATTTAGAGTAAAGCTCTACTATTAAATGTTCCTCAACTGGAAGATCTATATCTTCTCTAGCAGCTAATCTTACTACTTTTCCACTTAATTTTTCAGCATCTTTCTCTAACCATTCTGGAACTGGTCTTGAAGCATTTTCTTCGATGTTATTTTTTATAGTTCCATTGTCTTTTCTTATTTCTCTTACTGCTATAACATCTCCTGGTTTTACTAAGTAAGAAGCTATGTCTACTTTTTTACCATTAACTTCAAAAGTACCATGTGTTACAAGCATTCTAGCTTGTGCTCTTGAAGAACCAAATCCTAATCTATATACAACATTATCTAATCTGCTTTCTAGTAATTGAAGTAAAACTTCACCAGTCTTTCCTTTTGTGTTAGAAGCTATATCAAAATACTTTCTAAATTGTTTTTCTCCTACTCCATAGAAAGATTTTGTTTTTTGTTTTTCTCTTAATTGAGTACCGTATTCAGATAATTTTTTTCTTTTTTGTCCATTTTGTCCAGGTGCATAATTTCTTCTAGATATACTACATTTATCTGTATAGCATCTTGAACCTTTTAAGAACAATTTTTGACCTTCTCTACGGCAAATACGGCATTGTTCATCTTTATATCTTGCCATTTTTAACTTTCACCTTCCTTTAATTAAACTCTTCTTCTTTTTGGTGGTCTGCACCCATTATGTGGTATTGGTGTAACATCTTTAATGCTACTAATTTCCAATCCTGCTGTTTGTAAAGCTCTTATTGCTGCTTCACGTCCTGAACCTGGACCTTTTACAAAAACTTCTACAGATTTTAATCCATGTTCCATTGCTGCTTTTGCTGCAGTTTCTGCAGCTTCTCCTGCTGCAAATGGTGTGCTCTTTCTTGAACCTTTGAAACCTAATTCTCCAGCACTTGCCCAAGAAATAGCATTTCCTTGTACGTCAGTAATTGTAACTATTGTATTATTAAAACTAGAATGAATATGAGCCATACCTTTATCTATATTTTTTCTGTCTCTTCTTCTAGTTGTTCTTTTTGTTACATTTTTTGTAGCCATTTCTTAATTTTCCCTCCTCTATTTTTTACTTTTACTTACTAGTTTTCTTGGACCTTTTCTTGTACGAGCATTTGTTTTTGTTCTTTGTCCTCTAACTGGAAGTCCTCTTCTATGTCTTAAACCTCTGTAGCATCCGATTTCTGTAAGTCTTTTAATGTTAAGAGCTACTTCTCTTCTTAAGTCTCCCTCAACTTTGTAACCTTCCATAGCTTTTCTTATTGCTTGTACTTGGTCGTCTGTCAAGTCTTTAACTCTTATATCTGGATTTACCCCAGCTTCTTTTAAGATTTTTTGTGAACTAGTTAAACCTATACCATATATATAAGTTAGTCCTATTTCTACTCTTTTTTCCTTAGGTAAATCAATTCCTGCTAAACGAGCCATTTATTGCACCTCCAAATATTTTATTAATTATTTTATTTATTTTGTTTTTAGTAGTCTTTTAAATATTAAAGGTGAAATGCATTGGTATAAAACCAATCAATAATATTTATTAAGACAAATATATATTAAACACAAATATAAAGAACAGCCGCTAATTTTATATATGTGTTAATATCAAAAGATTATAACTAGCCCTGTCTTTGTTTGTGTTTAGGGTTTTCACAGATTACTCTTATAACGCCTTTTCTTTTTATAACTTTGCATTTGTCACAAATTGGCTTTACTGATGGTCTTACTTTCATTTCTATTCACCTCTCCTTAATTTTTAATAATGTTTATATCTATTTTATAGATTTTTTACATTAACTAAATTTATTAAAATTATAAACTTTTATTAGGATTTTTAAGTTAACTATTATTTAGCTCTCCATGTAATCCTTCCTTTTGTTAAGTCATATGGAGATAATTCTACTTTTACTTTATCTCCTGGAAGAATTTTTATATAGTTCATTCTAAGTTTTCCTGAAATATGTGCTAATACAACATAGCCATTTTCTAGTTCTACCTTAAAATTTGTATTAGGTAATGACTCTATAACAGTTCCCTCTACTTCTATAACATCCTCTTTTGCCATTTTTTCCTCCAATTTTTTAATGTCGAATTTATTTAAAGTTGCCAATTCGACGTAATAACATTAATATTATATATTAAAATTATTATAATGTCAATATCTCTGGCTCTTTTTCTGTAATTAAAATTGTATTTTCATAGTGTGCTGCTGGAGTACCATCTTCTGAAACTATTGTCCATCCATCATCTAATTGTAAGATGTTTCTTTTCCCCATAATAACCATAGGTTCTATTGCTAAAGTCATTCCAGGCTCTAATTTTATTCCATGACCTGCTTTTCCATAGTTTGGTATACCTGGATCTTCATGCATTTCTCTACCTATACCATGTCCTTGAAATTCTCTTACAACTGAATATCCATTACTTTCTACATATTCTCCTATAGCATGACAAATATCTCCCAAACGATATCCTTTTTTTGCATATTTAATTCCTTCAAAAAATGCCTGTTTTGTAACTTCTACTAGTTTTCTTTTCTTTTCATCCACATTTCCCACTAAATATGTTCTACAGCAATCTCCATTAAATCCATTTTTATATGCTACTAAATCGACACTTACAATGTCACCATCTTTTAAAACTACTTTTTTAGATGGAATACCATGTATTACTTCATCATTTACAGAAGCACAAATAGAACCAGGAAAGTCCATAACTCCCTTAATTCCACTTGGATATCCTTTTTCAGCAGGTATAGCACCATTATCTCTCATTGCTTTTTCTGCTATTCTATCTAAATCTAAAGTTGTCATTCCTGGCTTTATTTCTGCTTCAATTGCTTTTTGAGCTAAATTTGCTATTCTGCATGCTTCTCTCATTAATTCAATTTCTTTCTCAGACTTAATTGTTATCATTAAACTTTCTTCTTTCTTTTAATTTATCTTATTTTAATTCATCTTGCTTTTTAAATGTTCATTTACTTTAGACAAATTATCTTCTAAAACTGTTTCTGAATATATATTTGGATTTAATGTAAATAAAACATTTTCTTTATTATAATATTCTATAATTTCTTTTGAATTATTATGGTATACATTTAGCCTATCTCTTACAGTTTTTTCATTATCATCTGCCCTCTTTTCAAGTTTAGAACCACATATATCACAAATTCCATCTACCTTTGGTTTTCTAAATTCTGTATTATAAATAGCTCCACAACTTTTATTTGAGCATATAACTCTATTTACAACTCTTTTTACTAAATCTTCATCTGGAATATCTAACAAAACTGCAACAGTATCCATTTGATTGTTATTTTTAATAAATTTTTCTAATTCTTCTGCTTGATGTGCTGTTCTTGGAAAACCATCTAAAATAGCTCCATTTTTAACATCATCTTGAGATAATCTATTTTTTACTAAGTCTATAGTAAGTTCATCTGGTACTAGTTGTCCCTTTGATATATATTCATTTGCTTTTTTCCCTAGTTCTGTTTCATTTTTTATATTTTCTCTAAAAATATCTCCTGTTGAAATATGTACTAAACTATACTCTTTTGATAATTCTTTTGCTAAAGTACCTTTTCCACTTCCAGGTGCGCCTAACATTATTATATACATAATATCCACTCTCCTAATTTATATTACTTTATATATTGTTCAGTATTTATTAATTATTGCTACAAAAGTATTTACATTTTCTGTTTAATTTATTGTATTTTGTATTTAATAATATAATTTATAAATTTTAATATAAATCAATTTTAGACGTATTATTAAAATACGCCTAAATTATTATTACTCTAAGAATCCTTTATAATGTCTTACTGCAAGTTGTGATTCTAATTGTTGTATCATTTCTAATGCAACACCTACTACGATTAATATTGATGTTCCTCCAAATGCTAAATCTATTGGTAGGAATCTCGCTAACATAGGGATTATTGCAATAACTGCTAAGAATAATCCACCAAACCATAATAGTTTAGACATAACAGATGATAAATATTCAGTTGTTGGTTTTCCTGCTCTAATTCCAGGTATAAATCCACCATTTCTCTTTATTGTACTTGATATGTCTGCTGGATTAAATGTTGCATATGAATAGAAGAATGTAAATCCAACTATTAACAATAAGTAAACTAATGCATTTGCTATCGTGTATCCAATTGGAACTGCTGATGAAGAAGTTGCAATTGAAAACTTATATATAACTGACCAGAAACCTGCTTGTGTAGCAATGTCTGGCACAAATATTTGTATTATCATTGCAGGGAATGTCATAAATGCAGATGCAAATATAATAGGCATAACTCCTGCCATAGCAAGTTTTAATGGAATATGTGTATTTTGAGCACCAACCATCTTTCTTCCAACTACTTTTTTAGCATATTGTACTGGAATTCTTCTTTCTGCTTGTTGTACGAATACAACAGCAGTAATTAAAACTATTGCTCCAATAGTTATTCCTAAAGCTGTTAGTAATCCTGTTGTGCTAAATGCACCATTAGCAAATATTAATCCTATAATTGCAGTTACAGACTTTGGTAATCCTGCTATAATACCTACAAAGATTAATATTGAAATACCATTTCCTATTCCTTTTGTAGTAATTTGTTCTCCAAGCCACATAAGAAGTGCAGTACCTGTCATTAATGACAATACTACCATAAATCCTGTTAAGAAACCTTCTCCTATAAATATTCCTGATGATTTATAAGATAAGAAAATTCCTAAACCTTCTATTAAAGCTAAAACAACTGTTAATATTTTTGTATATTTATTTATTTTAGCTCTTCCAGCTTCTCCACCTTCTTTAGTTAACCTTTCTAAAGCAGGTATAACTAATGATAATAATTGGATAACAATTGAAGCTGTAATGTATGGGCTTATTGATATTGCAAAAATAGATAATCTAGAAAATGCGCCTCCAGAGATTAAATCTATCATCCCTGTAAGGCTATTGCTAGAACTTTGCATCATGTCATTTAGTGCAAATGTATCTACTCCTGGAACTGTTATATAGCAACCTAGTCTAAATATAACAATTAACAATAATGTAAATAGTATTTTTTTTCTGACTTCTGGTGTTTTTATAGCATTTTTAATTACTTTAAACAACTAAATCACCTCGGCCTTTCCTCCTAAAGCTTCAATTTTTTCTTTTGCAGCTTTAGTAAATTTTGTTGCTTTAACTGATAATTTTTTCTCTAAATTTCCAGTAGCAAGTATTACTATACCATCGTTTATTTTATTTATTATTCCTTCTTCTTGAAGAGTTTGAGCAGTTACTTCTGTAGCTTTGCTTTTATTTAACATTGTTAAAGTTACCTCTGTATAATTTTTAGCAAATTTATTATTAAATCCTCTTTTTGGTAATCTTCTATATAATGGTGTTTGACCACCTTCAAAGCCTATTCTAACTCCACCGCCACTTCTTGCTTTTTGTCCTTTATGACCTTTTCCTGAAGTTTTTCCTAATCCAGATCCAACTCCACGTCCTACTCTTCTTCTAACTTCTTTATTTTGAGCTGGTTTTAGTTCGTCTAATTTCATTTTGCCTAGCACCTCCTTTAAATTACTGTATGAATATATATTAATTAAATTTATTTTATATTAGAATTTATTTATATTAGTATTTGTTATACTAATATCTGTTTTTCACAAAAATAATTCATATTATAAAATTTCAGAAACTGTTTTTCCTCTTTTTTTAGCAATTTGTTCTGCTGTTCTCATGCTTTTTAATCCTGCTAAAGTTGCATATACAACGTTTCTTGGATTATTTGTTCCAATAACCTTTGTTCTTATATCTTTGTATCCTGCTAGCTCTAATATAGGTCTAACGCTTCCTCCAGCAATAACTCCTGTACCTTCTTCAGCTGGTTTTAACATAACATTAGCACTTCCAAATTTTCCTACATATTCATGAGGAACTGTTGTACCAACGATTGGAACTTCTACTAAGTTCTTTTTAGCATCTTGAATAGCTTTTTTTATAGCGTCTGGAACTTCTGCTGCTTTTCCGTTTCCTACACCTACATGTCCATTTTCGTCTCCAACAACTACTACAGCACTAAATCTAAAAGTTCTACCACCTTTAACAACCTTAGCTACTCTGTTTATTGCAACTACTTTCTCTTTTAACTCTATATTGTTTTCTGATTGCACTTATTTTCCCTCCTTCTTAGAAATTTAATCCACCTTCTCTGGCAGCATCTGCTAATTCTTTTACAACACCATGATAAATATATCCGCCTCTGTCAAATACAACAGATTTTATATTTTTCTCTAATGCTCTTTTAGCTATTAAGCTTCCAACTTCTTTAGCAGCTTCTTTATTTGAATGCTTTGTTTTTACTTCTTTGTCAAGTGTTGAAGCTTGAACTAATGTATTTCCAGCAACATCATCAATTACTTGAACATATAAATTGTTGTTACTTCTAAATACACATAATCTTGGGCATTCTGCTGTTCCAGATATTTTTCTACGAACTCTTATATGTCTTCTTTGTCTTTCAGCTTTTCTATCTGTTTTTGTAATCATAATTTAAGCTCCTTTCTATTTAAAATTATTTTTTACCTGCTTTACCTTCTTTACGTCTAATATGTTCTTCTGCATATTTAATACCTTTTCCTCCATAAACCTCAGGTGGTCTCTTTGTTCTTATAACTGCTGCTGTTTGACCAACTAATTCTTTGTCGATTCCTCTAACTGTTATATGGTTAGCATCTGGTACATCAAATGTAATTCCTTCTGGTGGTAGCATTTCTACTGGATGAGAATATCCAAGGTTCATAACTAATTTGTTTCCTTGTTTTTGTGCTCTATAACCAACACCATTAACTTCTAATTCTCTTTTATATTCATTTACAACACCATTAACCATATTGTTAACTAAAGTTCTTGTTAATCCATGTAAGCTCCTATTTTTTGGGTCATCATTTGGTCTTGTTACAGTTATAACATTATTTTCTACAGAAATTTTTATGTTTTTGTGTAAGTTTTTTTCTAATGTTCCCTTAGGACCTTTTACAGTAATATGGTTACCATTAAGGCTAACTTCAACTCCGTCAGGTATTGTAATAGGTTTATTTCCTATTCTTGACATTTTGTTTGCTCCTTTCCAATTATTGTTAAGATTTATTATGTTATTAATATTAAATATTTTAATATTTTACAATTCTACTTATATAACTATAATTTAAAATAATTATAATTTTAACATGTAACTATAATTAAATATAATAATTTAAATTATTTTATATCTTTATGTTTATATTACATATTTATTGCCATATAATTTAATTACCAAATATATGCTAAAACTTCTCCACCTAGACCTTCTGCTCTTGCTTCTTTGTCTGTTTTTATTCCTTTTGATGTAGAAATTAATGCTATTCCTAAACCATTTAATACTTTTGGTAATTCGTCTTTAGATGCATAAACTCTTAATCCTGGTTTGCTTATTCTCTTTAAACCATCTATAATTTTTGCACCTTTTTCATCATACTTTAAAGTAATTCTTATTGTTCCTTGACCCTTGTCTTCTATTTCTTCAAATGCATCTATATATCCTTCTCTAAATAATATATTTGCAATTGATTTCTTCATATTTGAAGCAGGTATATCAACTGTTTTATGCTTTGAATTACTAGCATTTCTTATTCTTGTTAGCATATCTGCTATTGGATCTGTAGTATTCATTAATTTTATTCCCTCCTTCTTATCTTTTATTGGGTTTATTTTAAATTTTACCAGCTAGCTTTCTTAACTCCTGGTATTTCACCGTTATGAGCTAATTTTCTAAAGCAAAGACGGCAAATTCCATATTTTCTAATATATGCATGTGGTCTTCCACAAATTTTACATCTATTATATTCTCTTGTCTTATATTTTTGTGTTCTTTGTTGTTTTACTTTTAAAGATGTTTTAGCCATGTTTTTCTCCTTTCTTATTTAAATTAATTTTTAAAAGGCATTCCTAATAAAGTTAGCAATTCTTTAGCTTCCTCATCTGTCTTTGCTGTTGTAACAAAAATTATATCCATTCCTCTAATTTTATCTACTTTGTCATATTCAATTTCAGGGAAAATCAATTGTTCTTTTATACCCATAGAATAGTTTCCTCTTCCATCAAAAGAATCTGTAGATAATCCTCTAAAATCTCTAACTCTTGGAAGTGCTACATTAAATAATTTGTATGTAAAATCGTACATTTTATTTTTTCTTAATGTAACTTTACATCCCATATTTATTCCTTCTCTTATTTTGAAAGCAGCTATAGCTTTCTTAGCCTTTGTAATTACAGGCTTTTGACCAGTTATTAATGTTAAATCATTAACTGCATTTTCAAGTGACTTTGGATTTTCCTTTGTATCACCTAATCCTATATTAATAACTACTTTTTCTAGTCTTGGCACTTGCATTACTGATTTATAATTAAATTTTTTCATTAATGCTGGTACTACTTCTTTTTCATATTGATCTCTTAATACGCCCATTGATTAAAATGATCTCCTTTCATAATTATTTTAATTTTGTTCCACATTTTTTACAAACACGAACTTTTTCGCTTTCTTCTATTTTATAACCTACTCTTACTGGCTTATTACATTTTGGGCAAACTACATTAACTTTGCTACTATGAATAGCACATTCTGATGATATAATTCCGCCTTCTTCGCCTTGTTTTCTAGGTTTAACATGTTTTTTTCTAATATTTACGCCTTTAACGATTAATTTTTCTGTTTTTGGTATTATTTCTAATACTTCACCTTTTTTACCTTTATCGTTTCCAGACATAACTTGAACAGTGTCGCCTTTTTTTATTCTCATTGCTTTCACCTCTTTTTCTTTATTATAGAACTTCTGGAGCTAGAGAAAGAATTTTCATATATTCTCCATCTCTTAATTCTCTTGCAACAGGTCCAAATATACGTGTACCTTTTGGTGTTTTATCATCTTTTATAATAACTGCTGCATTTTCATCAAATCTTAAATAAGAACCATCTGCTCTTCTTATTGGATTCTTAGTTCTTACTACAACAGCTTTTACAACATCGCCTTTTTTTACAACGCCACCTGGTGTAGCTGACTTAACAGATGCAACTATTATGTCACCAATTCCGGCATATTTTCTATAAGAACCACCTAAACATCTAATGCACATAATCTCTTTTGCACCTGTGTTATCGGCAACTTTTAATATAGATTGTTGTTGTACCATTGTGTTATCCTCCTTTTTAATTATTTTATAACAGCTTTTTCTAAAATTTCAACTACTCTCCATCTCTTATCTTTAGATAGAGGTCTTGTTTCCATTACTTTTACTTTATCTCCTACATGGCATTCATTGTTTTCGTCATGAGCTTTTAATTTATATGTTCTTTTCTCAATTTTACCATATAGCTTATTCATTTCTCTTGTCTCAACAGAAACTACTACTGTCTTATCCATTTTATCTGAGCTAACAGTTCCTATCATTACTTTACGAAGATTTCTTTCTTCCATTCGAATATCTCCTTTCTTTATTTATTTGCTAATTCTCTTTGTCTTAATTCTGTATTTATTCTTGCAATGTCTTTTTTCACTTCTTTGATTTTCATAGGATTATCTAAACCATGTGTTGCTAAACTAAATCTTAGTTTAAATAACTCTGTTTTTAGCTCTCCTAATTCTTTTTCTAAATCTGGTGAAGACATTTCTTTAATTTTATTCATCTTCATCGCTATCACCACCTACTTCAGTTTCTCTTTTGACAAACTTACATTTTACAGATAGTTTATTTGCAGCAAGTCTTAAAGCTTCTCTTGCAACTTCCTCTGTTACACCTGCAATTTCAAACATAACTCTGCCTGGTTTAACTGGAGCTACCCAGTATTCAACAGCACCTTTACCTTTACCCATACGAGTACCAATAGGTTTTGTTGTTATTGGTTTGTCTGGGAAGATTTTAATCCAAACCTTTCCACCTCTTTTTATATAACGTGTCATAGCAACACGGGCTGCTTCTATTTGGTTAGAAGTAATTAATCCTAATTCTAGAGATTGTAAACCAAATTCTCCGTCTGTAACTCTATTTCCTCTAGTTGCTTTACCTCTTATTCTACCTTTTTGTTGTTTTCTATATTTAGTCTTTTTTGGCATTACTGGCATTATCTGTCTCCTCCTTCCACTTTTTGTTTCTTAGATGGAAGAACTTCTCCTCTATAAATCCAAACTTTAACACCTATCTTTCCATAAGTAGTATTTGCTTCTGCAAATCCGTAATCGATATCTGCTCTTAAAGTTTGAAGTGGAATTGTTCCCTCTTTGTAGAATTCAGTTCTAGCCATATCTGCACCACCTAATCTTCCTGATACAGATGTTTTAATTCCTAATGCTCCTGAACTCATAGTTTTTTGCATACATTGTTTCATTGCTCTTCTGAAAGAAATTCTTCTTTCCAATTGTCCAGCAATGTTTTCTGCAACTAATTGTGCATCTAAGTCTGCATTTTTAACTTCAACAATATTTAGATTAACTTCTTTGTTAATCATTTTTTCTAATTCTTTCTTTAATACTTCAGCTAGGTTTCCACCTTTTCCAATTACTAACCCTGGTTTTGCTGTATAAACATTAACTTTAACAAATTTAGCTGTTCTTTCAACTTCTATTTTAGCAATTCCTGCAACATATAATTTCTTCTTTATATATTCACGAATTTTATGGTCTTCAACTAAATAGTCTCCAAAATGTTTAGAATCTGCATACCATTTAGAATTCCAATCTTTTATAACGCCTACTCTTAATCCTTCTGGATTTACTTTTTGTCCCATTTTATTTTTAGCTCCTTTCCTTTAAAACTATTGTAATATGACTTGTTCTCTTTCTTATTCTAACAGCTGAACCTTTTGCAGCTGGTCTAATTCTTTTTAATGTAGGCCCTTGGTTTGCATAAATTTCGTCAATATATAATTTTTCATGAGCCATACTATGGTTATTTTCAGCATTTGCTATTGCTGATTTTAATAATTTTTCTATAATCTCAGATGCAGCTTTTGGTGTATATTTTACTATTGCTAAAGCTTCATCAACATTTTTTCCTCTTATTAAATCTGCTACTATCTTAACTTTTCTGCTTGATATTCTAGCATATTTAAGAGTTGCCTCAGCCTTTGGAATTACTTCCTCGCGAACTTCTTGCTTTTCCACTTAAATTCCCTCCTTAAATAATTTTTATGCTTTATTTTCTATTACTTAATTATTTATTAGTAGTAGTTTTATCTCCTGCATGACCTTTAAATGTTCTTGTAGGTGCAAACTCTCCTAATTTATGTCCTATCATTTCTTCTGTTATATAAACAGGTACATGTTTTCTACCATCATGTACAGCTATGGTATGACCTACCATTTGTGGATAGATTGTAGAAGCTCTTGACCATGTTTTTAATACTTCTTTTTTGCCGCTTTCATTCATTGCTTCGATTCTTTTCATTAATTCTGGTGCAACGAAAGGTGTTTTTTTACTTGATCTTGACATATTCTACTTCCTCCTCTTAACTATAAATTTATCTGTATTTTTATTTTTCTTTCTTGTCTTATATCCAAGTGCTGGTTTACCCCAAGGTGTTAATGGTCCTGCGTGACCTACTGGAGACTTACCTTCACCACCACCATGAGGGTGATCTACTGGGTTCATTACAGATCCTCTTACTGTTGGTCTAATACCCATATGTCTCTTTCTTCCAGCTTTACCTATATTTACATTTTCATGGTCTGCATTTCCAACTGTTCCTATTGTAGCTTTACATACAGCCATAACTAATCTCATTTCTCCAGATGGTAATCTTACATGAGCATATTTTCCTTCTTTAGCCATAAGTTGTGCTTCTTGTCCTGCTGCTCTAACAGCTTTTCCACCTTGACCAGGATTAAATTCTATATTATGAATCATAGTACCTACTGGTATGTTTTCTATTCTCATACAATTTCCTGGTTTTATATCTGCTTTATCCCCAGATACAACTTTATCTCCATCTTTTAATCCTACTGGTGCTAATATATATGATTTTTCTCCATCTTCATATTGGATTAAAGCTATATTTGCACTTCTGTTTGGATCATATTCTATACCAATTACTGTTGCTGGCATATCAAGTTTATTTCTTTTAAAATCTACTAATCTGTATTTTTGTCTATTTCCTCCACCTTGATGTCTTACTGTAATTCTACCATATGCATTTCTTCCTGAATTTTTCTTTTTAGATACTAATAAAGATTTTTCAGGAGTTTTCTTTGTTATTTCATCAAATGTAGAAACTGTCATATGTCTTCTTGATGGAGTATAAGCTCTAAAATGTTTCATTCCCATTGTTAAATTCTCCTTTAAATATATTTTGCAGTTTTATTTTCCTGCCCTGCATTAGCAGATATTAGTTTATTATCCTAGTTTATACTATCTAGATAAACCCCTTTTTAACTTTTATATAAGGATTATATTTTTCTCCTTGCACGGATTAAACATTAGAAGCAAGTATAACAAGGCAACCGAGCAAAAATTTTTGAGATAGTACAAGTTGTACATCGAAAAAATTTTATGCGAAGGTTAACGAAGTTAGACGTAGCTTATAATGGTTAAGCTCCCATGAATTCGTCGATGCTGTCCTTATACTTCTTAGAAAGTTTTGTTTCCTTTCCACCTTTTGCAGTATATGTTTTTTCAGAAGCTGCAGTATCTATTGTAACTATTGCTTTTTTCCAGTCAGATGTTTTTCCTGTATATCTTCCTACTCTTTTTTCTTTTCCTTTAACTGTCATTGTATTAACTTTTAATACTTTAACTTCAAATAATTTTTCTACTGCATTTTTAATTTCTATTTTTGTAGCTTTCTTATTTACTTTAAAGGTATACTTTCCAGCTTGTAATTCATCATTACTTTTTTCTGTTACTACTGGAGCTAATATTATTTCTTCTGCTAACATTATGCGTACACCTCCTCTAATTTTTTAACTGTATCTAATGTAATTACAAGATTTTTATATTTTAATAAGTCATAAACATTAATTGTATTAACTAATGTTGTTTTAACTCCTTCTATATTTCTTGCTGATTTTTGTACAGTTTCGTTCTTTTCTGGTAAAAGAATTAATGTTTTTCCTTCTACTTTTAAATTGTTTAATGCTTTTTGCATTTCTTTTGTCTTAATTTCTTTTAATTTAATTTCGTTTACCACTGTTAATTCTTTTTCTAATACTTTAGAACTTAAAACAGATTTAATTGCTAATCTTTTTTCTTTTTTGTTAACAGTATATTTGTAAGAACGTGGTTTTGGTCCTAATGCAATACCACCTTTTATCCATTGTGGAGCTCTTATACTTCCTTGTCTTGCTCTACCTGTTCCTTTTTGTCTCCATGGTTTTCTTCCACCACCAGAAACTTCTGCTCTTGTTTTTGTACTTTGTGTACCTTGTCTTTGATTTGCTAAGTAATTTACTAAAACACTATGTACAACTGCTTCGTTTGGCTCAATACCAAATATTTCGTCTTTAAGTTCAACAGTGTCTACTTTTTTACCAGCTATGTCGTATACGTCTACCTTAGGCATTTACTTTCCCTCCTTATTATTTACTTTTTACTGATGATTTTATTTTTAGAACTGCTCCTTTAGCTCCTGGAACACTTCCTTTTACTAAAATTACATTTTTATCTAAATCTACTTTTACAACTTCTAAGTTTTGAATTGTAACTGTTTCTACTCCCATGTGTCCTGGTAATTTTTTACCTTTGAAAACTCTACCTGGTGTAGATGTTGGTCCCATTGAACCTGGTCTTCTGTGATACATAGAACCATGTCCCATTGGTCCTCTAGATTGTCCATGACGTTTAATAACACCTTGGAAACCTTTACCTTTTGATGTTCCTTGAACATCTATTTTATCTCCAGCAGCAAATACGTCTGCTTTTAATTCATCTCCTACTTTAACATTTTCTAATGAATCTAATCTAAATTCTCTTAAATGTTTTTTAGGTGTAACATTTGCTTTTGCAAAGTGTCCTTTTACTGGCTTGTTAACTTTATGTTCTTTAACTTCTCCAAAACCTAATTGAACAGCATCATAACCATCTGTTTCTTTTGTTTTAATTTGAGCAACAACACATGGTCCTGCTTCTATTACTGTTACTGGAATAACTTTTCCTGCTTCATCGAATATTTGTGTCATTCCAACTTTTTTTCCTATTAATCCTTTTTTCATTTTTATAATTCCTCCTAACTATTGGCTGAATATTAATTTTTACTGTATCAATTTAGTAAGTATTCAGCTTGGTTTTTGATTAATAATTAATCTTAAATAATTTTTAAATTTTAAATAAACTTTTAAAACTTTTTAATAATTAATTTTATATAATTGTTGAAAATATATTAATTTTTCAATTATTTATTTGAAATTATAATTTAATTTCAATATCAACACCTGCTGGTAAGTCTATTTTCATAAGACTATCAACTGTTTTTTGTGTTGGGTAAAGAATGTCTATAACTCTTTTATGTGTTCTCATTTCAAATTGCTCTCTTGAGTCTTTGTGTTTATGTGGAGAACGTAAAATAGTTACTACTTCCTTCTTTGTTGGTAATGGAATAGGTCCTGATACTTTTGCTCCTGTTTTTTTAGCAGTATCTACTATTTTTTCAGCAGACTGTTCTAAAACAACATGATCATAAGCTTTTAGCCTAATTCTAATTTTTTCACTTGTTACAGTGTTCTTTGCTGTGATCTCTTTCTTTGTTGCCATTTAAAATTCCCTCCTTAAAATATAATTTTATGGTCGGAAGTTATAAACGCACCCTGGTGTTTCATTGTTACCTATATAAAAATCCAAGCTTGCATGAAATCTTGGAATAAGTGCTTTTTAACTTACCGCCTGGTCTATGCCACGACATACTCCATAAGAGTTCCCTCCAACCTCTCAAAATAGTAGGTTGTAGCCACATCTTACTTCATCGCCAAATACATGCGTAAATATTATATAATAAGATGTGGCTATTTGTCAACTGTTTTTTAATTTTTCGCTAAATTTTGTTGAATCGGGAAAGAGTTAGATTTCTTTGATATATCCGAATTGTTATATTTAGAAGGTAGAAGAAAAAAATAATAATCACATTATTTAAAATTTCGTAATATAATCTACTAGATATTTTTATCTTTTAACAATTTACTATTTTCTTTTTCAAGCTGCTTTAAGCTTTTTTTAGGAGTAGGTAAATCTTCTGGCATAGTTCCGTCCAGCCTCTTTAATGGCTTTTCTAACTATTTTTCCTATTTTATTATGTGTTTTACAAGCTTCTTTTTCTGTATTTACACCATCTTTTTTTAATTTTTCTTCAGCTTGAGATATTCTAAATAAATTTGCAATTAATTCAGTACTTCCCATATTATCTAAAATATCTTCTCTATATCTCAACCCTTTTCTCTTAGCTATATCATCAGCCGTTTCACCATTATATAGCCCCTTATAACCGGCATTATGAAACTTATCAAAATTTTTAACTCCCGCCTTTTTAGCAGTTTGATTCAATGAATAATTTCCTTTTCTAGTTAGATTTCTTTGATAAAATCTTTTTTCATCTTCTGTTAACATACTATATTCTTTTTCATTAATTTCTTGTTTTCTAGTCTGAACTGCAAAATAAGTTTGTGCAAGAGCAATAACTTTTTTTCTACTATCACCATTTTGTGCTATTAGATAACAAGCATAACGAGTTAATTTATAATCATTTATTTCAACCTCTGCATTGTTACCACGCTTTGACAACTTACTGACGTCAATAAAATGTTCAAATACATTTATATCGCTATTCTGACATGACATTTTAGCTTTATCAATTATCTTTTCAAAGTTTTGCCAATTTGAATATTGCAAAACACGAATAAGTTCTCTTGCATACCAAAATTCAACACCGTGTTTATCTATATGTTTTATATCCTCAAATGATTTATTATTTTTACCTTTCTCACTTATAGGTATCATCTCCATTTCTAAATATTTATTTTGTGTTATTTAGACAATATTATAAAACATACGTTTGTAGTTGTCAATAATTTTAATTTATTCTTACAATTTTATATTATCTAAATTTTAAAAATTTTCCAACTACCATATTTTTTATTCCTTTTTAATCTTCAATTACATATAAAGAGAATATAATATTTATTCATAAGAAAAAATATTATATTCTCAATTTTTAAAATTCAGCATTTTCACTTTTTAAATTATACTCGTCTTTTATAATTGTTTGGATTATGTCTAGCGACTTTTCTAAATTATTGTTTTTTACTACATAGTCATACATACCAATTCTAGACTCTTCGTAGTCTATTCTGTTTAGGCGTAGTTGTATTTCTTTTAGGCTTGGTTTGTCTACTCTATTTTCTAGTCTTTTTTGTAATGCACTTTTTGGTACTTTTAAGAATATTGTTACAATTTTTACATCGTCCTTTAATATTCTTAATAAATTTTCTACACCATTTACTTCTATATCTTTTACTATAATTTTTCCATTATTTATTTTTTCATTTAGAAGTTTTTTAGATGTTCCATAATAATGCTCATGATGTAAACTATATTCGTATAAGTCACCATTTTCTATCATTTTCTCAAATTCTTCTGTTGTAACAAAATTATATGTTTCTCCTGGAATATCTCCTTCCCTTGGAGGTCTATCTGTATATGATGGTAATGATTCTAAATTATCCATCCTTTTTATTAACTCTTTTTTTATAGTATCTTTTCCTGCTCCAGATACTCCTGAAAGCAAAACTAACATATTGTCACCTTACCTTCTTCTAACTCGTCAGCAGCGTAAGATACAGGTGATGGCTCCTCCTTTGAAGTTAATGGTTTGCTTCCTGCTGCAATTTGTCTTGCTCTTTTTGCAGTAGCTGTTACTAAGATATATCTATTGTCTACGTGTTTTAATAATTGTAAAACTGTTGGTTTAACTAACATTAATAATTCCCCCTAATTATTTTAATTTTTAATAAATTGTATTATAACACACTTTTAATTAAATGTACATATTTTAATTAATCTTCGCTTTCATCTATTGTTGTTGCTACATCATCTCTGTCTAATCTTCCTGCTACTGTTTCTGGTTGAACTGCAGATAAAAGAACATGCCCAGAATCCATAATTATTACAGCTCTAGTTCTTCTTCCATATGTAGCATCTATTGCCATACCTTCGTCTTTTGCTTCTTGTACAATTCTTTTTATTGGTGCAGATTCTGGACTTATAATAGCAATAATTCTATTGGCAGAAACAATATTTCCAAATCCTATGTTTATAAGTTGCATAAGATTCCCTCCTTATTCCTTTTCTTCTTTTTGAATAATATCTTTCATGTTATCTACAAAATACTTCTTCTTCATTTTGCTATATAAGTATATAGACTTTGCCACATAATAAATTGCAAAAAGCATTGATATTGAAGCTGCTATTGGTAAAAATATGTTTTGAATTTCTATATTAACATATAAAAGTCCCATTGTTGCAATTGCTAAAAATAATGTTTCTATTCCAAATGCACATAATTTACCACTGTCTTTTTTATATGCTCTTTCAAATAGTAAAATTGCAATAACTAGTATTATAAAGCTAAATACTTTTAAATCTACATTATATACTTCTTCTTTTATATTCATAAAGCCTAAAATCATAAAGACTAAATATACCATAATGGCTATTGCTACACACAAGTTTTCGAATACTACAGAGCTTAGCTTTTTCTCTTCTGTTTTAGGAAGTTTACTTTTTGATTTTAAATCTTTTCCTACTTCTTTTTCCATAAGTTGCATTTTTTCTTCATCTTCGACTTTAACTACATTAGATGTTTCTATTGCATCTGTTATTACAGCATCGCCCTCTTCTACTACTTCTCCCATTTTTTTTGAACCGCTTACTTTAGTTACTTTTCCTTTAGATTTATTAGTTTTAGGTGACTTTGCAGTTTTTGTTTTAGAATTCCTAGTTGTTTTTTCTGATAGTTTTTCACCTGATACTTTTGCTCCTGCTGTTTTTGTTCCTGTCTTTTTTACTTTAATATTTTCTAAATTACTTGCATTTTTTAATTCTTTATTTATGTTATTTAGTTCTTCATTTTTTAAAGCTTCACTTTTCGTTTTTTTACCTGTAGCTGTTTTCTTTGCTGCAGTTGTAGTTTTTTTAGCTGTCGTTTGCTTTTTTGTAGCTTCATTATCTGAAGTTCTTGATGTTGTTTTTTTGGTAGTAGTTTTCTTAGTTTCTGTAGTTTTTTTACTTACTTTTTTAACATTTTCTTTTTTCTTTTCTTCTTCGTTTTTTACCTGTGCCATTCTTAGCCTCCTAAATATTTCCGATACATTATAGTTATTATTATATCAATAGATATTTTGTTTTTCAAGAAAAATGTTTAAATTCATAATAAATTAATTGTTTAGCATTTTCATATATAAAAACCTAAGGTATGTATAAGTATCTTATTTTGCAAATTATTTTATATTAAAATTTATTAAGTTAATTAGTAAAAATTTAGTTTGGAAGAAATTTATTCTTTCATTCCTACAAATGCATTTGCATAAAATTAGAAAGGAATGGAATTTATTATGGTAAAATTTAATATTGAAAATCTTTTAAAGAAAAATGGCAAAAGTAAATATTGGTTATGTAAAAATATGAACATAACTTCTAGAAATTTAAACAGAATTATTTATGGTGAAACCACTTCTATTTCTTTTAAGTATCTAGAAGATATGTGCAAATTTCTTGATTGTGAATTATCTGATTTAATTTCTATTGAACAAGATGATATAAGTAATAAAGGAGCATAAAACCCAGCACTTGTTTTGAAGTGTTGGGTTAATTTATTAAAGTGCGACCAAGACCGGACGGAACGAATTGAAACTGTCGATATTCCCATTGTCGGCGTAGAAAGCGAACATGCCTGCATTTGTACCATTATTGTAACTACCTCCGCGTATGAAAAAAGGACTTATAGGAAAGATAGAATAATCGTCGTACCACGAACCATCTCTTGAGTTACCGTTTATACTCGTCTCGTATAATGCATCTCCATATACTCCCTTATTTTGTTTATAATTATCTTCATAACTATTTGTACTACCTTTACTATACACATTCTTCGTTTTTGCATCTCCATTTACTAAACTACTTCCATAGTTTTTTAAGTTAAAATCTCCATTATTTACATATGCTGCTACATATTCCCAGGCTCCTCCACTCATATCATATACTCCATACACTGTTCCTGTTGTACTTGCTTTTACTCCTTGCGTACTTGTATAATCATTTGTTGTTCCTGCATTACTTACTGCACTCGCAATATTTCCTGCTGAGCCTGTTATATAACTACTACTATTATTTATCCATACTTCTTCGTTTTGCTTTCCATACTTACTCTTACTTAAATATGCTACTGCTCCCCATTCGTCATTTTTCATCATATGACTATTTAATGTACTATTATAATTTTTGCATACATCATATATATTACTTATTGCTATACTTCGCCAGCTGCTTACTCCTGGTTTTACTTGTAATTTCTTTCCTGTTCCATTATATTCACTATTTGATGTATTTGTTGTTGCTCCTTCTGGACTTGCTTCAAATTTTGCTACCCATATTCCACTTACTGTTTGTCCATAGTTAAATGCTGGGTGTATACTCCAATTTCCTTGTCCACTTGCATTTTGGAATGTTGTTCTTCCTGTGCTTGTTTCGTTACTTGTTCCTTTCATAAACTCTACATCTATATTTCCTGCAATACTGCTATGATATCCACTTGTTATACTATACGCATATCTTGGTATCCATACCCACATACTTCCATCACTTGTCTTTGCATTTGCCCATTTCTTCGCTGTGTAATCATACCAATCTGGGTCACTTCCTTTTGTTTCTACCCAACTACTTCCATTCCATTTTATTGGCGTCATTTGTTTCTCATCATATTGTGGAGTATTTATGCCTTTTTCTTCATCATAATCTCCACCTACCGTTAGCTTTCTCACTGTTACTGCATTACTTATTGTTTCTTTTTTATTTCCTGCATTATCTACTGTTAATACGTGTAAATAGTATGTTCCTGCTGTTGTTGCTTTTAATGTTATTGTTTGTCCGTTACTACTAAAATTATTATTATAACTGCTTTCATTTGTTCCTATATTGCCTGAGTTTGTGTTATATGTCCATTTACTTGCTGTAGCGTTTACTCCACTTTCATTATCTTTTAGTGTTACTGTTGCTGTTACACTTCCTGTTGTTGTTGTACTTGTTCCACTTAAACTTATTCCTGCATCTTGTGGTATTACTGTATCTAGTATTGTTATGCTTGCCTCTCCTCCATAGTTTTTTCCATCTGTTAATCTTGCAAATACTGTATCTCTATGGTGTAATCCTGTTACATTTGTTCCTGTTGTCCAACTTCCACTTATTCCACCTTTTTGGTATTGTATTGTTAATCCTGAGCTTGTTGATAGTGTTATACTCGCTGTTCCTCCACTCCATACTGGACTACTTGCTATTATTGCTCCATTTGCTAGTCCTTCTCCTGCATCTGCTATTTTTCCTGTTGTTATTTCTTTTGTTGCTTGTCCTTTATTTCCTGCTACATCTGCTACTTCTACTTTTATTGTATATGATGTATTTTGTTCTAACTCTCCTTTTATTACACTTGTGTTTGCACTACTTCCTATTTGTGTATATGCACTATCTGCTTCTGTTGTTTTCTTTATATAAAACGTGTATTGTGGATTTGAGCCCATCCCTGCTTCATTATCTGTTGCTGTGGCTGTTGCACTTATGCTATTTGTTGTACTACTTGTATTTGCTATCGTTACTGTTGGTGCTATTGTATCTTGTATTTTAAACTCTTTTTCATTTATTACTGTTTCTCCACCTTTTACTCCTCTTGCATATACTTTATCTCCATGTAATAAACTTGGTACTGCACTTGTATAATTTGTCCAATTACTTTCACTATTTTTTCTATATTGTATTGTTACTCCTTCTACATCTGTTGTTAATGTTAGTGTTGCTGAACCTGTACTCCATGTTATTTTTCCGTTTATACTTCCTATTATTGGTATTTGTCCTCCACCTGTTCCATTTATTATGCTATCCATTTCATTTAAAAGTCCATTTATTGCTGCTTGGTCATTTTTTGCTGCTTCTTCTGTTGCATTTGCTGCTTCTTGGGCTTTCTTTATTATTCCATTGTCATTAAATATTGTTCCTATTGTTATTCCTGCTAATATTAACAATACTATTATCGTCACTACTAATGATATTAATGTTACACCTTTGTTTTTCATTTCTTCACTCTCCGTTTTTATTTTTTCTTTTTATTTATAACTTTTTATTTTCTATTTTTACTTCTTAACCTTTTTAAAACTACTTAATTTATTTATCTTTAATTTCCATATTTATTATGTATAAGTTTCGACAAATTATACAATTCCAAAATTATTATACTTTCAAATAAGGTATTTGTAAATACTACATATTTTACTTTTTGTTTACAACATTTTTACAATTGTATTACACTATTTAATCTGTAATAATTATATTTTGTTTTACAAAACATAATCTTCAAATAACATTTTATTTAGAAAAACAATCTTCAAATAGGAATCTATTTAAATAAGACAATCTTTAATTAATATTTTTAACATACAATACCTTATATTTGTTTAAATATATTTTTGAAAATTTTATTTTTAATAACCTTTTAAAAATCTTTTTACATATTTTTTATTTTTTAGGTAAAAATATTTTTAAAACAAGTTTATGGAAATTATATAAAATTATAAATTATAAAATATAAATTATAAATTTTATATTTTATATTTTTCATAGAAAGGAGTCATGGTAATTTATTTTTTCAAAAATACCATAATAATTTTATGAATAAACTTTTTACTTTACTAAAAAATACATTCTATCCTAATAATGAAGAATATTACGATTTTACTTTGCCTGAAAACGAAATAGAAAATAGCGAAAATACGGAAACAAACTCAAGTGAAAATATCCTAACAAAAACTAATAAAACGCCAAGTGAAACTAATTCTTCAAATATTAAAATAGATGGAATTAATTCTGAAAAAGATCCAAAAAATGTTTTTCCTAGTTTAAGTATAAATTTAGATTTTTTAAAGGTAAAATATAATACTTTAATTAATAGTGACATTTCTATTCGTGAATTTACTTTAAATGCTAGAAATAAACAATACAATGCATTTTTAATTTACATTGATGGAATGGTTGATACAAAAATTATTAATGACTTTGTTTTAGAGCCATTAATGCTAAAGAATAAAGCTAACAGTTATGATGGTAATGAAGTAAAAGTTGTATCTGAAGCGATTTCTAACAATATTACTGTTAGAAAAGTAAAAAAGTTTGACTTAGTTGATTATATTTATAATTCTCTTGTTCCTCAAAATTCTGTTAAAAAGAAACAATCGTTTAGTGATATTTTATCAGATGTAAATATAGGAAATTGTCTACTTTTTGTAGATACTATAGATACTGCTTTTAGTATAGATGCTAAGGGGTTTAAACAAAGAAGTGTAGACTCTCCAAAAAACGAAACAGTTATACGTGGTGCACAAGAAGCTTTTACAGAAGCAATTCGTACAAATACTTCTATGATACGTAGATTTGTAAATAATGAAAATTTAGTTATAGAAAGTCTTAGTATTGGTAAAGTAACCAAAACACAATGTGCTGTTTGTTACATGAAAGATATTGCAAATGACGATTTAGTTGCAGAAGTAAAATATAGATTAAATAATTTGGATATTGACTCTATTATTTCTTCTGGTCAATTAGAACAGTTAATTGAAGATAATAGTAAATGTAGTCTTCCTCAAATGCTTTCAACAGAAAGACCAGATAAAGCAGCAAATCATCTTCTTTCAGGAAGAGTTGTAGTTATAGTAAATGGAAGTCCATATGTTTTAATAATGCCTTGTGTTTTTGTGGACTTTCTTTCTTCTGCTGAAGACCCAAATCTTAAATTTCAATATGCTAACTTGCTTAAATTTGTAAGATTAGTAGCTTTTTTTATTACTTTGTTACTTCCAGGTTTATATGTTGCAATTACAAATTTTCATCAGGAAATTATACCTACAGAATTATTATTTGCTATTGTTGCATCAAGAGAATCTGTTCCATTTCCTATAATTGTAGAAATTTTAGCAATGGAAATATCTTTTGAATTAATAAGAGAAGCAAGTTTAAGAGTTCCTTCTCCTATTGGTACTACTATAGGAATTATAGGTGCTCTTATCCTTGGTCAGGCAGCTGTAGAAGCAAGCATTGTAAGCCCAATTTTAATAATTATTGTAGCTATAACCGGTATTACATCTTTTGCTATTCCAGACTTTTATTTAAGTTTTCACTTAAGAATAGTTAGGTTTTTATACATTATTGCTGGTTTTCTTGCAGGCTTTTTAGGCATAGGAATTGTACTTTTCAGTCATTTAGTACTTTTATGTTCTTTAAAGTCATTTGGAGTTTCATATTTAGCTCCATTTGTACCTGCTACAAGTAAGAATAACAAAGCCTATTTTATGCCACCTTTTTGGAATAGAGAAAAACGTCCTGACTTTTTAAATACTAAAAGACCACAAAAAGAAGCTCGTATTAGTATGAAATGGAAATATAAAATAGGAGGTAATAATGGAAATTAAACAAATCGGCAATTTTCAAGCTATTGCACTTATTTTAATTATTGTAATAAACTATTTAGTTTTAGGAACTCCCAGAACCTTAATTGCTGAAACAGGTACAGGAACTATTTTAAATATGTTTTATGTTTTTTTAGTTACAATTATACTTGTTTTTATTGTAACTAAATTATTTAATAATTTTAAAGGAAAAGACATTGTAGATATTTCGGAATTTTTAGGTGGAAAAGTTTTAAAATTTATAGTAGGAATAGTTTATATACTATACTTTCTTCTTATTCTTTCTACTACTGTTAGAATTATTGTTCAAGACCTAGAAATTATATATTTTGAAAATGTATCTATTAGTGTACTAACACTATTAATTATTGCTAGTATTGTTTTTGTATATAAATATGGAAGTTCTGCAATTATAAAATGTAATTCTATAATTGCTCCAATTGCTGGAATTATTATTTTAGTTATAGCTTTTTCAAATATTCAGGACTTTTCTTTAGACAGAATTTTTCCTATTTTAGGTTTTGGAGCAAAAGAAACTTTTATAACTGGTGCTTCTAATATTTTTGCTTATAGTGGTCTTGCAATTTTATATTTTATTATGCCAATGCTTAAAGATAGTAGAAATTTTAAGAAAATATCCATTGTTTCTACAATTTTAATTGGAATTCTAATAATAGGAAGTGTTTCTTCTTTGGTACTTTCATTTCCTTATATAGAAAACATAAATGAAATTTCCTCTTTATATGTGGAATCTAGAGATATTAGCTATTGGCAAGTTTTTCAACGAATTGACGGTATATTTGTATTTAGTTGGATACTTGCACTTCTTTCTTATATTTCTGTAGTTTTATTCTTTATAGTTATAATATTTAGAAAATTAACTAATACTAAAAAAGAATTTCCAGTTGTTTTAGCATTTGCAGCACTAACATATGCAGCGACACTAATTCCAAATAATATATTTATGATACGTTTTCTAGAAGATGTCGTTTTTAAATATACCAATATAATTGTTGCAATTTTCTCAAGTTTTATAATTTTAATACTTGCAAATATTAAGTACAAATTTGTAAACAGAAAAAATAACTTAATTAATAATGAAATAAAAGATATGCCAAGCGAAAACTTATATGAAAATAGAAATACTTAAAATAATTATATAAATAATTAAAACATTATATAAAAACTTGAAATAACTATACAAATAATTGAAATATTATATAAAAACTTGAAATAACTATATAAAATCATTTTAAATACGCTATGAACTACTTTAAATAGCTATATAAGTACTTGTACTAAGGTTTATAGGTAACCTTTTAAAAACCTAAATATATACAAGGAGCGTATAATAAGACATTTTATATGTTCTTTATTATACAATGGAAAATTATATTAATGGAAAATAAAACTCTAAATAAACTTTTTATAATTATTGCAGTTATCTTACTTATACTTGTAGCAATTTTTTCACGTACATCTTATTCCAATAATATAGATAAACTTGCATATGCAATTGCAATTGGAATTGATGTTGGGAAAAACTCTTCTATGCAATTAAGTATTCAATTTTCTTCAACAAACGAAGCTTCTAGTGGTTCTGGCTCTTCCCAATCTTCTGAAGCTATAGTTTACTCTGTAGAATGTAGTGATATAAATGACGGAATGAATTTAATTAACAATTATTTAAGTAAAAGAATAAACTTAGCACATACAAGAGTTATAGTATTTTCTGAAGAATTTGCCGCAACTGGTGTTTCTGATGTTATATATACATTAATAAATTCTGTACAAATACGCCCAACTGCTAACATTGTGGTTTCTAAATGTTATGCGCGTGAGTTTTTACAAAGTGCTAGCTCCAAATTAGAAAAGCTATCTGCCAGGTACTATGAAACAATTCCTAGCTCTAGTGAATACACTGGTTATACCCAAAATATTTCTATTAGTCAATTTTTTTATGATATACAAAATACTAGAAAAAATGCCTCTGCAATTTTAGGTGCTGTAAACACTGAAGCATCACATTCTAGTGCTAACTCTGAACAGGAATCCGGCAAATATACTGCTGGTCAAGCTCCAATAAATTCTGAAGATCCTGGAATAGAAAATACTGGACTTGCAGTTTTCATTGAAGATAAACTTGTTGGAGAACTAAATAATATAGAAACTATTTGTCATCTTTTAGCAAGTAATAATTTACATTATTGTAATATAACAATTCCTAATCCATTAAATGTTTCTGACACAATAGATTTGCGCTTAAGTACAAATTCACCTGTAAAGAAAAAAATTAAAATAGTAAATGGTAACCCATTTATTATTCTAGATTTTAATATTTCATGTCAATTAATTTCTATGAGTGAAAATGTAAATTACTTTTCTGAAGAAAACATAAGAAAAATTGAAGATGCTGTTAATATATATATAAAGCAAAATATGACAGAATATTTATATAAAACATCTAAAGAATTGAAAGCAGACATTGCTGGTTTGGGAAAAACTGCTATACACCAATTTGTTACTTGGAACAATTGGATAGACTATAAATGGCTAGAAAAATATAAAAATGCTTTTTTTGATATTAATGTAAATAGTGAATTAAAATCCGGACAGTTATTAATAGAAACTTAAAATAAATATTAAAAATAGAAAAAACATTAAAAATTTAAAAGTTCTAAAAATTTTTAAAATTTGAAAATTCTAAGAATTCTAAAATATCAAAACACTAAAAGTATTAAAAATTAAAAAGGTACTAAAATATTAAAAAATAACTACAAATAGATAATTTTATTGGAGGAATTTATTATATGTTAATAGTTATTATTCTTCTTTCCTTATATATCTTCTTGAGACTACTTATTTATGGAATATACGAAATTAAAGAAAACAAAAATAAAATAGCAGGAATAAGTTTTATAATTCTTTCTTTTGTCTGCCTCATTGCTCCTGCTATAGTCGGAAATTAGAAACAGGTCATTTTTTCCGGATTTGAAAAATTAGAGACTGTTCATTTTTCCCGATTTCGGTAGTTATGGACCGTTCATTTTATCCCGATTTTGGTAGTTATGAACAGGTCACACTTTGCAAGTTTACAAAAAACAAATTTAATTATATAGAATTTATAAAAAAGAGTAGTATTTTTAGTGAAACAAGGTCTTAAAATTTGTGTTTATACAAATTTTAAGTAGCCGTGCGTCCGCAGTTGAACTGAAAAATACTACTCTTTTTTATTATAATTTGCAATTAGAAACGTAAATGTTTAGTGATCTGTCCCTAATCTCCAATCATTTCTTTAAATTGCTGTTCATTTATTATAGTAATTCCTAAGTCTTGGGCTTTCTTTAGTTTGCTACCTGCCTCTTCTCCTGCTAAAACATAATCTGTTTTTTTAGAAACTGAACTTGAAGTTTTTCCACCATGGCTTTCTATTAGCTCGCTTGCCTGTTCCCTTGACATTGTTTCTAAAGTTCCTGTTAATACAAAAGTTTTTCCTGCAAATTTTTCGTCTGTTATAACGTTTTTGTCTTGTAAAAGTTTCATATTAACTCCTGATTTTTTTAGTTTTGCTATTAAATCAATTGTTTGGTCTTGCCTAAAAAATTCATATATACTGTTTGCTGTAATTTCTCCAACATCTTCTTTTAAACATAATTCTTCAAAAGTCGCATTCATTAAAGCATCAATTGTTTTATATTTTTTTGCTATTGATTTTGCAAGTTTTACTCCAACATGTCTTATTCCTAAAGCATTTATTAATCTATATAAATCTCGTTCTTTGCTTTCGTTTATTGCATCTAATAAGTTCTGAGCAAATTTTTTACCATTCTTTTTTAATGAAGCTATGTCTTCAAATGTTAAACTATATATATCTGGAATATTTGAAATCAAGCCTCTATTTATTAATTCTTCTATAATAGCATCTCCTAAACCATTTATATCCATTGCATCTTTTGATGCAAAGTGAATTATGCTTCTATATAGTTTAGCTGGACACTCTATACCTATACATCTTAATACTGCTTCTCCCTCTTCTCTTACTGCTTCCCCTCCACAAACTGGGCATACTGTAGGCATTTCAAAAGGCTTTTCTTCTCCAGTTCTTTTTTCTTTTATTACATCTATTACCTCTGGAATAACATCTCCTGCTTTTTGAATTACTACTGTATCTCCTACTCTTATATCTTTTTCCTTTATATAGTCACCATTGTGAAGTGTTGTTTTAGATATTTTTGAGCCAGCTACAAAAACTGGTTCTAATATTGCCATTGGAGTTATTGCTCCTGTTCTGCCGACTTGACACACTATGTCTTTTACAATAGTTTGTTTTTTCTCTGGTGGATATTTATATGCAACAGCCCATCTAGGAGTTTTATATGTTGTACCTACTTTTTCTCTTAATTCTAAATTATTTACTTTTACAACTGCTCCATCTATTCCAAATGTAAGCTTGTCCCTATTTTCTCCAATTTTTTTAATTTCTTCTATTACTTCTTTTATATCTTTGCATAAAACTTTAACTGGATTTACATTAAACCCTAATTCTTCTAGATATAGCAAACTTTCATAATGAGTTTTAAATTCTATTGTATCACTTTTTTGGACATTAAATATATAAATATCTAATGGCCTTTTTTCTGTTATCTTACTATCTAATTGTCTTAATGAACCTGCTGCTGCATTTCTAGCATTAGCAAATTGACCTTCTTCTTCCATAAGTCTGTCTTCATTTAATTTTTCAAAGTCGTCTTTACCTATAAAAACTTCTCCACGAACTGTTATATCTATTGGTTCCGCTAATTTCTTAGGTATTGTTTTTATAGTTTTTAAGTTATCTGTTACATCTTCTCCAACTATTCCATCTCCACGTGTTGCCCCTCTTACCAAAATTCCATTTTTATATTCTATTGCAGAAGAAAGCCCATCTATTTTTGTTTCCACAACATAATCTAATGGAAGGTTATATTCTGCTGATGCTTTTTTCATACGCTCATCAAATTCTATTACTTCCTCAAAAGAGAATACATCTTGAAGGCTTTGTAATGGAACTTCATGTGTAACTTTTTCAAAACCTTTTTTTATACTTGCTCCAACTTTTTGTGTTGGAGAATCTTTTGTAATTAATTCTGGATATTCTTTTTCTATTCCTTTTAGCTCTTTCATTAGCATATCATATTCATAATCACTAACAACCTGCTCATCGTCAAAATATTTCTTTGTATAATATTTTAATAAAGGTTTTAACTCATCTACTCTCTTTTTCGCTTGTTCAAAATCCATTTCTACACTTCCTTTATAATGTATTAAAAATAATAAAAACACTCTTAATTTTATATAATTTATAATAATATTATCGTAATTTTACAATATAAAAGGAGAGGCGTTTTTTACCTTTCCTTCAAAGTTGCAATAATAATATAAATTGCATTTTTATATTATTTGTCTTTAAATAAATCTTTTCCATTTTTTAAATAATCTATTCCAGAAAAAATAGTTGCTATAATAGAAATACTCATTAAAACTGTTGTTACTAAGTTAAATGCAAATGTAGCACCTGCTAGGTTACTACTAAATATTGCACCAAATGGGTTAGCATCTATAAATAATAAAGCTATTGCTACCATTTGTGTTGCTGTTTTAAGTTTTCCCCATATACTTGCTGCAACAACCTTTCCAGATTTTTCTACAGCAATAAGTCTATAACCAGAAACCAAAAATTCCCTTGCTATTACAATTACTGGTATCCATGCAGGCAAACCTTTATATTGGACAAGCAAAATCATTGCTGTTATAACTAAAATTTTATCTGCTATTGGATCTAAAAATTTTCCAAATGTAGTTATTTGATTTCTACTTCTTGCTATGTATCCATCTAATTTGTCTGTACATGACCCAATTATAAATATTATATCCATAATTATATAGGTTAATGGTATTCCCCATAAGTTTCCGCTTATATTAAAAAATGGTATTATTACAATTATAGGAACTAGAATTATTCTAAAAATTGTGAGTTTATTTGCTAAGTTCATGAGTATCCTCCTTTATTATTTATGCTCCCTGTCCATAATATGTATTCATTAACCATGTATAGTAGTCAAATACATCATTTGTTTCTGGAACTCCATAATCTATTCCATATGTTTCTACTCTTAAGCTTTTAATTACTGGTGGATTTATTGGTCTATCTGCATCTAATTTGTTTCCATCTTTATCTTTTGGTGCTTCTTGTCCTTCTTTTAAGTCACTACTTCTATATGTAACTTTTACATTTTCTATTTTTTCTACAATGTCCATTCCTTCTATAACTCTACCAAATGCAGCATATAATCCATCTAAAGAAGTGTTGTTTTCTGTCATTATAAAAAATTGTGAACCTGCTGAGTTATATCCTTCATCTACTAAAGATGCATCTGTTTGGCTGTAGTCTGATCTTGCCATAGATATAACACCTTTCTCATGTTTTAAAGTGTTTTTTGTATATCCATTTGCTATAAATTCTCCTGGTATACAATATTCTTTATCTTCTGAAACATTATCTTCTAAATCACTTAATTTTGGTGTACCTGTACCATTTCCTGCTTTATCTCCACCTTGAATCATAAAATCTGGAACTACTCTATGAAATGTTAATCCATCATAAACACCTCTATTAGCTAATCTAATAAAGTTTGTTACAGTATTTGGAGCCATATCTGGATATAACTCTATTTTTATTGTTCCAAAACCTTCTACTTCCATTGTAGCTATTGGATTTTTTTCTTCTACTGTTAATTTTTTATAAAAACCATATCCTACAAAGCCAATTCCTAATATTGCTATAATTATTCCTATTATTAATAAAATTCTTAAAAATATCTTCATTTTATTTCCTCTTTCTTTTATTTTTATGTTATATATTTATATTTTATTATTATTTTTAATGCAATTATTTAATATAAACTTTTTTTCATAATTTTATAATACTAAATTGTCAAAAACAAATTGATCTTGCATTCTTCTTAAAGATTGTTTTATTGTTCTTGCTCTTACCTCTCCAATTCCCTCTACATCATCTAACTGTGGTATTTCTGCTGCTAATATATGTTGAAATGATTTAAAAGATTTTACTAAATTGTCTACAATGTTACTTGGCATTCTTGGAATTTTATTTAATATTCTGTAACCTCTTGTGTAAACACCAACTTCGTCATAATTGTCAAAATCTTCGTATCCAAGTGCTGTGGCTATTTTATCTGGCTTTAACAAATCATCTCTACTAAGATTTTTTATGTCATCTAATACTTTTTCTGCTGTTCTTTTCTTTCCTGGTGCTATGTAATCTTTTATTATAAATAACTCTTCTTTATCCATATCTCCTGTAAGTTCTTCAAGTTGCATTTCAACAAGTCTTCCTTCATTTCCAAGCTCATAAATAGCTTTTCTAACTTCATCTATAATTCTCATTGCCATTTCTGCACGTTGAACTGCTATAATAACATTTTCTAAAGTAACAATATCATTAAACTCATATTCGTTTAATATGCTAAGCTTATTATCAAATACTTTTTTGTATTTTTCAACAGTTTGAAGTGCTTGACTTGCTTTAGAAATTACTTGTGAAGTTTCTTCTAATACATACCTTATGTTTCCTTTAAATATTGTAATAATTCCTCTTCTTTGAGATATACTTATTACTAAAGAACCTGTTTGCCTAGCTGTACGTTCTGCAGTCCTATGCCTTGTTCCTGTTTCTGATGTAGAAACACTTGAATCTGGTATTAATTGTGCATTTGCAAATAAGATTTTCTTAAAATCTGCACTTAAAACAATTGCACCATCCATTTTTGCAAGCTCATATAATCTAGCTGGTGAATAGTCGATGTCTAACTTAAAACCTCCATCTACTAAATCTAAAACTTCTTTTTTATCTCCAACTGCAATAAGTCCTCCGTGTTTTAGCTTTTAAAATATTTTCAAGTCCATCTCTTATAGGTGTTCCTGGAGCTATTAGCTTCAAAATTTCTGTTATTTCGTCGTTCTTAGTTGCCATTAAAACCTCCTTTTACCATTCCAGCAATGTCTTTACCATATTTTATTACATATAATTTTCAAACCTTATCTTAATCCTACTGCTTGAATTGCCTCTTTTATATTACTAACGCCTATTATATCTAATTTATAACTTTCTTTCAATAGTTTTTTGTTACTTTCTGGAATTATACAAGTTTTAAATCCAAGTTTTTCTGCTTCTTTTAATCTTTTATCTATTAAGTTAACTGCCCTTACTTCTCCTGTTAAGCCAACTTCACCAATTACTACTGTATCTGTTGGAATACTTATATTCTTAAAACTCGATGCACAAGAAATAATAATTCCTAAGTCAACAGCTGGTTCTGAAATTTTTATACCACTTACTACGTTTAAATAGACATCTTGATTTCCAAGTGCAAATCCAAGTTTTTTCTCTAGCACTGCAATTAAAAGTGTAAGCCTATTATAATCAATTCCATTTGCTGTCCTTCTTGGAAGTCCATAAACACTTAATGTTGTTAATGCTTGAAGTTCTATAAGTAAAGGTCTTGTTCCTTCCATTGCAGCTACAATTACAGAACCTGGTGGATTGTCTTTTCTTTCTGAAATTAACACAGATGATGGATTTGTAATTTCTTTCATTCCTTCACTTTGCATCTCAAACATTCCTACCTCATTAGTAGACCCAAAACGATTTTTAACTCCTCTTAAAATTCTATAAGAAAAATATCTTTCCCCTTCTAAATACAAAACTGTATCTACCATATGTTCCAAAACTCTTGGACCTGCAATATTTCCATCTTTTGTAACATGTCCTATTATAATTGTTGTAATTTCATTACTTTTACAAACTCTCATAATTCTAGATGTAATTTCTCTTACCTGACTAACAGTTCCTGCAGCAGATGTAATATCTTCTGAATACATAGTTTGAATTGAATCTATAATAACTAACTTTGGGTTAATATCTAAAATATTATTTTCTATAACATCTATATCCGTTTCACCTAAAAATAATATATCACTATTATTAATTCCGAGTCTGTCTGCTCTAATCTTTATTTGTTCTGCCGATTCCTCTCCAGAGACATATAAAACTTTACCATCACCACTCATACTATTACAAAGCTGCAAAATTAAAGTAGATTTACCAATACCTGGTTCTCCTCCAACCAAAACAAGAGAACCTTTAACTAGTCCTCCCCCAAGTACCCTATCTAGTTCTCCAATTCCTGTCTTAACTCTAGCAGCCTCAGCCCCTATAACTTCATTTAATTTCTTAGGAGTAACTATTTTTTTCTCTTTTGTTATACTTCCACCTGTACCTTTTGATAGCTTTTCTTCATAAAAACTATTCCATTCATTACATGCTGGGCACTTGCCTAACCATTTTCCTGACTCATACCCACAATTACTACATACAAAAATTGTACTTGTTTTTGCCATCTTTTCCTCCTTAAATTTAGAAGCAAGTCCCAATTTCTAAGTTTTAGAAAATAGGGAATTATCCCTATTTTCCAAGTGCTAATATAAACATTGCATGAGACCAACCTAAACCTATTACCCAATTTGGTTCTAGTGAACCATTGTCTACTTGTTCTCCAAGTAAACCATGCTTGTTACAACTCTTTACTACAAATTCTATACATTCTTTTGCTTTTTTGTTGTCTCCTGCTTTTTGGTAATACATTGCCATCCATAGTGTTGATATTGGCCATGGATTTTTTCCACCACGGTAACTATCTTGTTCAAAACGTAAATAACCTCCTGTATATGTGCGTAAAGTTAAATTTATTTTTTCTATTGTATTTAATACTTTTTTCTCTTTTGGTCCAAACATTTCAAATGGATATACACTACCTAAAACACTTATGTCTGTTTTGTCATCTTCTATATTTCTTTTTAATGTTTTAGTCTTTTCATTATATAAATTTTGGCTTACATATTTTTGCATTACTTCTAATTGTTTTTTTATTCTAACTATATTTTTATGTATATTTTCTAATTTTAATCTATTTTCTTTATATTCTGGTTCTATTATTTCATATATTTTAAGCATTGCATTATATGCAGCATTTATGCTTGCTAAAGAATATAAATGGACTCCTTCATTCATTTCCCATAGATCATAACTCAATGGTAATTTTTCTCTATTTTCTGTATGATATGTTTCTTCTATTTCTTTTTTTACTATATCACTTTTGTCCTTAGTACCCAAAATATTGTCCATGTATCTTTCTAAAAATCTTACTGCTTTGTCACACATTTTAAATGTGTCTTTTATAAATTTCTCCTCTTTTGTTATTTTATAATGTTCGTACACACCATAAATTACACTAGCTGTTTCATCTATTTGGTATCCCCAACAAGGTGCTAAGTTTCCATCTGTATAAAATCTTTGTTCCCACATTCCATTTTTACTTTGAGTATTTTTACAAAATATTTTATAAAATTTTTCTACTTCTTTTGTCATTCCTATTTCGTCAAGTGCAGAACATATAAACACTGCATCTCTTGTCCAGCAATATGCATATCTTCCACATTGCGTCTTTTGCTCATCTGTTTCTGCTGATGCTACTATACCACCTGTTGTTTCGTCTATAAGAAGTGGAAATAATAATATGCTTCTTTTATATATTTTATTTAAATTTTCTAAATATCCTTTATAATTTTTATTAGTTATTTGATATTTTTCTCCTAGTTTATAATGGTCTTTTACAAATTTTCTCCAATATCTAACCACATTTTGTTTTTCTGCCTTGATGTCAATTTTTCTTATTTCATCAATTTTTTCTAATAATTCTTTATTATCTCCTTCTGATATTTTATGAACTGGAACTAAAAATAGTACAAACTCTTTTTTCTCCCCTGGTTTAATTATTCCAATATCATAGCTGATAGCTGAATCTGCTGACATTCCAATATAATCCTTGTCTTGAATTACACCGCTTTGTATATTGTTTTGAACATCATTTAGTTGGTGGCTAGCTATTCTATCTTTTGAAAAAGTTGCTAATGCATAGTCATGACAATATTGTATTAATGCATTATTCTTTATTTGTGCACCAACAGAATTATTTTCTTCGTAAATCAATTTTGAATGCACCAAAAAGTTAACATTTAAATCTATACTACCTCCATTTTCAAACACATAATGTTTTATAATAACATCTTTTTTAGTTGAAGCATAATCCATTTGTTTTACTTTTAACTTGTAATATAAATTTTCTATTTCTGTATTTAAAACATTTGTATCTTCTTCATAATATTGATTATATTTATTATTTATATCTTCATGTAAATAAATCATTCCTGAATCATTTATTTTTATTCCAGTTCCAAAAAAGTCTATAAATTGTCTAAAATCCGGATTTGGATAGTACAATCTTAATAATTCTCCGTTTTTGCTATATGTGGCTAGTATATTTTTATTTCCTATAAAAGCATCATTATAATATTTTGTTTTCATTTGTTAACTCTCCCTTAATTTATTCAAAATTTTAGATAATATTTTCATATCCTATTTTTTCATAGGTTAATTTACACTATCAATTTATTATATTATATTTAATTAATCTTTAGTCATTTTCTACAATCTTTAATATTTGATTTTCTAACTCTTTTAGTCTTAATTTCAATTTAGCAATGTCATCATCTGTTGCATCATCTGTTAAGTAGTCACTCTTAACAATTTCTTCCATGTCTGCAAGCTCATTTTTCAAAATTTTCATCTTTTCTATTACTTCTAATCTTGGTGTTTCTTCTCTTTCTGCAACAACTCTTTCTAGCTGACTAATTTTTTCTATTGCTTCATCTTTTATGCTATATATCTCTCCAAACTCTGGAATTGTAACAGGTATTCCTAACTGTTTTACTATTTTTTCTCTTAAAATTTCTTGACCATCTGGTTCTCCATGTACCAAAAAAATGTGTTTTGGCTTTGTTATAAATGAATAAATAAAATTCATTAACCACTCTTGGTCTGCATGCCCTGAATATCCTTCTATGTACTCTATTCTAGCATTTACTGCAATTTCTTCTCCAAATATTTTTATGGTTTTTGCACCATCTACAATTCTTCTTCCTAAAGTTCCAGGAGCTTGATATCCTACAAACAAGATTGTGCTATTAGGATTCCATATATGATGTTTTAAATGATGCTTTATTCTACCTACATCACACATTCCACTTGCAGAAATAATAATTGCTGCTCCATCCATCTCATTTAATGATTTAGATTCATCTGCTGTTTTTGTAAATTGCAATCCTGGAAACTCTAGTGGATTATCTCCACTTTGTATTAATTGTTGTGTTTCTTCGTCAAATAAATTCATATTTTCTCTAAAAATTTCTGTTGCAGAAATTGCAAGTGGGCTATCAACATAAACTGGAGTTTTCATTAATGTATCATATTCTTTTTTAAACTCTTCTGAATTGTCATTATTCTTTAAATTATTAATTTCATACAATATTTCTTGAGTTCTACCAACTGCAAATGAGGGAATTACAACAGTTCCGTTCTTTTCTAAAGTCTCAGAAACTATATTTAAAAATAAATTTGCCTTTTCATCATTTCTATTATGAAGCCTTCCACCATATGTAGATTCCATTACTAAATAATCAGTTGTTTCTATCATTGTAGGAGAAGATAAAAGCGGAATATCATTGTTTCCTATATCTCCACTAAATACAATTTTTTTATCTTGACCATCCTCATTTATCCAAACCTCCACAATTGCAGAACCAAGCATATGTCCAGCATCATTAAACCTTATATGTATTTCTGGTGTAATTTCTATTATTTCGTCATAATTTACAGGTTTAAATATTTCCATACACTTTTCAGCATCTTCAGCAGTATAAAGTGGAATCACAATATTTTTTCCTTGTCTCACTCTTTTTCTATTTTTCCACTCAGCTTCTTGTTCTTGAATATGTCCACTATCTGGAAGCATTATAGAACATAAATCCATTGTAGCTTTTTGAGTATAAATTGCACCTCTAAATCCATCATTATATAAAAGAGGAATTCTTCCTGAGTGGTCTATATGTGCATGTGTTAATATCATAAAATCTATTTCTTTTGGGTCATATAAAAATGGCTCATCATTTTTTTCTTCTTCTTTACTTCCACCTTGATATAATCCACAATCAATTAAAAATTTCTTTCCAGCACCTTCTACTAAAAAATTTGAACCTGTAACAGTTTTTGTTGCACCTAGAAATGTTATTTGCATAAAATTCTCCTTTCGTTAATTAAAAACTTTTATCTTCTTCTTTAATTTTAATTTTTTAAAATCTACATTTTCTTTTAATTCTATTATAAATTCGTTTTCTAGTACATTTGTATCATAATATCGTATCTTTATTCCATTATTAACATATTCAGTTTCTACAATTAAATTGTCTAAATCAATAATTTTACTATTAAATATATTTACTAATGTTTTTAAATTTACTTTTGGAATTGTACAAATTGTATCTGCCCATTTAAAATTAATTAATTTTTTTATTAATTTTATCATAACTTTATAAAAAGAAACACTTAACTCTTTAATTTCTTTTAATTTTTTTTCGTTATTCCAATTTAATTCTCTAAAATATCTTACTTCATATACAAGTTTTAATAGTTCTTCCCTTGTTTGAGCCTTTTGTACACGTATTCTAAATGTTTTTAGTACATATTTGCACAAATTAATAAGTTTTTCACTATCTATTCCATCTATTTTTAAATTCTTAAAAAAATTATAATCTTTTTCTACACTAGTTTTTCTGATAACATATTTTTTAGGATCTATTAAATCATTTGCTTCTTTAATTTTTTCTAAAAGATTTGCTCTTTCCTCTTCTAAAATTATCTTCAACCTTTTTATACTAAATATTTTATCTTTATTTTCTAATACAGAATTTCTTCTTATATATTCTTCTTTTAATAATTCTTTGTTATTTACAATTTTATCTATTTTGTCTATGTCTGCCCTATATTTCTTCTTTATTAATGTAGTATTCTCAAGATACCCCTTCCTATCATTTAATAAAGTTATTTCTTCTTCTAAATAATTTCTTTTTTCTATAATTTTGTCATTCATTCCATATTCCATTATAACTTTGCAAATTAATGTTATAACTTCATCTGAAAACTCTTTTCCATATAATTTTTCTAATTTATTTTGAGCTATTGCTATATAATCTATCATTCCTTGTTTATTTTCTATCCACTCTGTTAAAAATTGATTTTCGAAAAGATATACTAAACATTGATAAATTAAATTGCATTGTACATCTTCAATTTCTTTAAGATTAGTATTCCATGACCAACCATTAAAATCCCTTAAAACTTCTAATTCGTGCATAATACTGCCAAGTGTTAAAACTTTACAAAATGGAGCTTTTAAAAGACCATACTCATCTAAAATTCCCCACTCTATTTTAGGCAATTTTGTTATAGCTTTAAGAGCATAATATTCATTATCTATTACTGTAATTGCTCCCTTTTCAGTATCTATTACAAATTTTTTATCTTTTAATTCGTCAAATTTTGGCATGCTTGGCATAATAGTATTAAATTCATAACATTTAGTCTTTATAATAGAAATTAATTTTTCCATATATTTATTTCTTGAAAGAACCTCTTGTTTTACTTTCTCATAATCATTATATGAATTTTCAATTTTATAAGACATGCTTAAAAGAAGATTTTTTGTATCCATAGAAAAATTTTTCTTTGCTAAAATCTTCTCTAACTCATTATTATAATCTTTTATATTTAATAGAGAAAAAATTCTCTCTTTCTTCATCTTTTGAAATCCTTTCAGTATAACTGTATTTTATATTATTTACTTTTTTTGTTACTTTTTATCTTTTATTTATTATTTCTTTGCTTTTTTATTAGATGTCTGTAGTTTTCTCTCAATTTAAGAAATTACACATACCTTTCTAATTTTCTTCTTCTGTATTTTCTAATTTAGTCATTTTTAATTCTTGCCATCTTTCTTTACTCATTAGTACTTCTCTAGGTTTACTTCCTTGATAACCAGATATTATACCTCTCTCTTCCATTTGGTCTATTATTCTACCTGCTCTTGCATAACCTACTTTAAACCTTCTTTGTATAAACGAAGTAGATGCTTGCCCTGTTTCTACTACTGTATCTATTGCTTCTAATAAAAGTGGGTCTGTTGTTTGTTCATCATCCTCTTCTTTTAATTCTTTATCTGTTTTATCTGAGTTTTCTATTTGTTCCATTATCTCGTCACTATATGTTACTTCACCTTGTGATTTTAAAAACTCTACTAATTTTTCTACTTCTTTATCTGCCACAAATGCTCCTTGAATTCTCGTAGGTTTTGGTGCACCTGATGGATAAAATAGCATATCTCCTTTTCCTAATAATTTTTCTGCACCAACCATATCTAATATTGTTCTAGAATCCACTTGTGAAGATACTGCAAAAGATATTCTTGATGGTATATTTGCCTTAATTACACCTGTAATTACATCTACAGATGGTCTTTGTGTTGCAATTACTAAATGCATTCCTGCTGCTCTAGCCATTTGTGCTAATCTACAAATAGAATCTTCTACTTCTTTTGGAGATGCCATCATTAAGTCTGAAAGCTCATCTATAATTATTACTATTTGTGGAAGTTTTCCTGTTTCTCCTTCTTTTTCTACAGCTTCATTATACCCTTTAATATCTCTAACACCTTTTTTGGCAAATAAATTATATCTATTTATCATTTCTTGAACAGCCCAAGCTAATGCTCCTGCAGCTTTTTTAGGATCTGTTACTACTGGTATTAATAAATGAGGTATTCCATTATAAACTGAAAGTTCTACTACTTTTGGGTCAACCATAAGTAATTTTACTTCACTTGGTTTTGCTTTATATATTATGCTCGCAATTAAAGTATTTATACAAACACTCTTACCAGAACCTGTAGCACCAGCTATCAAAACGTGTGGCATTTTTGCAATATCTGCTACTACTTCTTTTCCTGCAACATCTTTTCCAAGTGCAAATGCAAGTTTAGATTTATGTCCTTGGAATGCATCTGATGAAATTATATCTCTTAAATGTACAACTTCATTTTCTACATTTGGTATTTCTATTCCTACTGCCTGCTTTCCAGGTATTGGAGCTTCTATTCTTATACTTTCTGCTGCTAAATTTAGTGCAATATCATCCGCTAAATTTGCTATTTTGCTTACTCTTACACCTTCTGCTGGCTTTAATTCATACCTTGTTATTGCAGGACCTACAGAAACATTTTCTACTTTCGCAGAAACTCCAAAACTATATAATGTTTTTTGTAATCTACTTGCTGTTTCTGTAACTGCCTTTTTACCACCCTTTATTTCTTTTACTTCTCCTTGACTTAACAAGTTTATTGGTGGAAATTTATATTCTTTATCTTCTACTGTAACAGTATGTTCCAATTGTAAAACTTCTTTAGTTTTACTTTCTTTTTGTTCTTCTTCTTGTTTAAATAATTTTTCTTCCCCTAAGTAACTTAAGTCATCTTTGTCATGATTATATTTTCTAGGTTTGTCATTAGATTTTGGAGTATTATCATTGTTTAAATTAATAGTAATTTGATCATCTAGTTCTAATGCTTTTCTCTTTGCTTCTTCTTTTTCTCTTAATTTACGCTCTCTTCTAGTTTCTTTTCGTGGCGCTTCTTCTTCCACATTTATATTTACCTTTTCAGGTTCTATTTTCATTCTATTTTGTCTTTCTAATTCTCTTCTAGATACTCTAGCTTGCTTTTTTAATTCCTTTCTTTCATCCAATGCATCTAAGAAATTGCTTATCATTTCTGCTGGTCTTACACCAAACATAAATACAAATAAAACAATTGCAACTCCTATTACTAATATAACTGCACCTGTTGTTCCAAGTAAATTTATAAGTGGCATTGCAACTGCACTTCCTATAACTCCTCCTCCAATGTCACTTGTACCAAGCTCATATGCACTTTTCATAACTGTACCAAATTCTTTTCCTGCATTTAAGTTTCCACTAGAAAATTGAAATACACTAAGCATTGTAGCAATGCACACTAAAAAAACTACATACTGGATTAGTTTTGCGTACATATACTCTTTTTCATTATGTGTCATATATATTGCAATTAAAAAAGTTCCAATTGGAATTATATACTTTATAAAGCCCATAATGCCTCCAAGCATTGGACTTAAGTGCTCTCCAATATAACCAGATTTAGTATATATTAAAACAAATAAAAGTACACTAATAATAACTAATATTACAACTGCAACATTTATATCTATTGTTTTTTTCTTTCTTCTTCCTTTTTTAGCCAAAGCTATTTCCTCCTTCTATTATATAACTGTCTTAAGAAAATAAATATAAGAATATTCTTCAACACAAGTTATTAAAAAACATATTGTATTAAACAGAAATTAAAGTCAGAATTCGGAAATCAAATATATTTTGACCCTGACCTCCGATTCTGACTTCCTAAATTATTTAAGTTCTTCTCTATTATTTCTTATTACTTTTAAAGCTTCTTCTAATGCTCCCTCTACATTAGATAACAAATTATCTGCATAATCTTTTGTTCCCTTTGTTATCTCTCGTGACATCTCGTTAGCCGTTTCTATAATTTCTACTTTTTTCTCATAAGCTTTTCTTGTAATTTCATGCTCATCTATCATAGAAATAATTCTATTCTCTGCCTCTTTAATAATGCCATCTGCTTCGTTTTGAGCTTCAACTAAAATTCTTTGTCTTTCTTCTTTTATCCATTTTGCTTGTTTTAGTTCATCTGGCAATTTTAATCTAATTTCTTTTATTATTTCTAAAATTTCTTCTTTATCTACTAAACTTTTATGTGTAAAAGGTAAACCTTTGCTTTTTTCTAGTAAATCTTCCAATTCTTCTAATAATGTAAATATTTCCATTATATTTACTCCTTTCGCCTTAGGAATATAAGCTTTACTCTTCCATATCTTTTTATATTGTAAATGTTTACATCTATATTTTTTAATTCTTCTAATTCTCTCTCTTCTTCATCCGTTTCTATAATTATAACTCCATCCTTGGATAACAAATTATTATTTAAAATATAGTCTATACTTTTTACTGCCATATCTAACTTATATGGAGGGTCTATATAAATAATGTCAAAGTAAATATTACTTTTTTTAAAGTTTTCCAATGCGACTTTATAATCTTTATTTATTATGATAGAGTGTTCACAAAACTTTGTCTTTTCTAAGTTTTGTTTTATCATTTTTACAGCTAAAGGATTTTTTTCACAAAAATATACTTTTTTAACTCCTCTACTTAAGAATTCAATACCAATTTGTCCACTTCCTGCGAATAAGTCTAAAACTACTATATTTTCATTTATACTAGATTGTATACTACTAAAAAAAGCCTCTTTTACTCTATCTAGTGTAGGTCTAGTGGAATTACTTTCTATTGAATTAAGTTTAGTTCCTCTGGCTATACCGCTAATAACTCTCATAATAAATATATTTTACCTTTTTTTTATTTAATGTCAATAGTGTTAACGTAATTGTAATAAAGTTTTAACAAGTTTGTAATACATTAAAAATTATATAATACGTTATGTCTATTGTCAACAAAAAAAGCTTTAACAATAATGTTAAAACTTTTTTCATTGTACACTATTTATATTATCCTTAAATGCCTAAGATATTTTACTTAAATTTATTCTTTATTAGAATCTTTTAATAATTCTAATTGAGATATTAAAAGAGATTCCATTTTTGCTTTATAAACATCAAATTGTTTTTGTAAATCGTCCAATTCTTTTGTTTTTATAGCTATATCCTTTTCAATTTCCATTGTTGCTTCTTTTGCTTTTCCTTGTGCTTCTCTTATTAATTGATCTGCCTCTTGTTTTGCAACTTTTTTAATTTCATCTGCTGTAGACTGAGCCATAATTAATGTATTTTGTAAAGTTGATTCTATATTTTTATATTTTTCCAACTCTTGCATTAAACTTTCTATTTTTGTATTACTTTCTGTAGATTGTTTATATATTTTTTCATAATCAACTGTTAATTCATCTAAGAAATCGTCTACTTCTTCTACGCTATATCCATTCATCATTTGTTTTGAAAATTTCTTATTTTCTATATCTAATGGTGTATACATTTATTTTCCTCCTATTAATAGTTGACTTAGTTATTATTGCTATTTCTTAACCATGAAACTGATAATTTGTTTTTAATTTCATCTCTCGCAACCATGTCACTTGTAATGTCATAATTAAATGGTGCTATTAAAAATATTGCATTTGATACTTTTTGAATATGACCATCTAAAGCATGAACTGCTCCACTTACAACGTCTACAATTCTTCTTGCAACATCTTTATTAACATATTCCAAATTAATAATAATTGATTTTTTTTCTTTTAGTAAGTCGCAAATGTCTTCAGCTTGTTCGAAACTTGTTGGTTGACAAATAGCCATTTTTACTTGTTGTACTTGTGGCATACTTACTACTTTGTTGTTTCTTCTTCCAAAAATTTTTCTATCTTCTGGTTCTTCAATTTCTTCCTCTATATCTTTTTCTTCGTAGTTATCTACTTCTTCCTCATCTTCCTCATTATCTCTTGCTGGATCCATTCCTAAGAAACCCCAAACCTTATTCATAATCGCTCCTGACATTTAAACAACCTCCTAAAATTTATTCGTCATTTGTAATTATTTGTCTAAATAATATTACTTGTATAAGTATCTAACTTTTTTATTTTTTTGTCAAGTATTTTTATTGTTTGTCATTATTTTTTAATCTTTTTGTAATATATTTGAAATATTATACAGGTTCTTTTAGTATTTCATCATATATTGTAAGAGTTTTTGTCGATTTAATTTCCTCTGCAGTAAAACCTAACTTTTTCAATTCTTCTTTTGTATAATTAGTTACAATTGAGTATTTATTATTTGTTCTTAAAATTTTTACATAAATTTTATCACTATAACCATCTCTAGTTCTAATTACATATGGTATTTCGTTTTCTCCTTTTTGTTCTTTTGCAATAGATTCATTAGGAATTTTCTTTCCCGAATCGCTCCACCATATAATATCTAAAGATATTTTTCTATAACTAATTAAGTCTTGTACATCTTGATTTACTTTAAAAATTATAATCCTATCATTATCTTCTTTTGATATATACTCAATTTTTGCTGGAATTTCTCTTCCACTATAAAACCTTAATTTTATACTATCTCCAACTTCTGCATCTTTGCTACTTTCTGAAGACAAAATACAAGCTATATAAAAATTAAAATCACTAATTATTTTTCCGCTTTCATCACTTGTAGCTATTATTTGTCCAGTTTTTATATTTATGTCTTCTAATAATTCTTTATTTATAGTATTAAATTTGTCTGGTGATAAAATTTCTTCATAACCATCAATTTTATACGAAACAATTCCACTTACTGGAGCATTTATTTTTTCTACACCATTATTTAATTCATTTTCATATTTACTTCTTTCATCTATTAATTTTTTTAAGTATGAACCTGCTGGACTATAATCTCCAACTATTCTAGATTTTTTGTTTATATATTCATCAACATCCTTTTTATATTCTTTTATTTTTTTCATATCTGTTTCTTTATAAAGTGCATCTATTTTTTCAGTTATTTGCTGTTCTAAAGAACTAATATCTCCATTTGGAATATTAGAGCTTTCTTCTTCTTTTTGCATTGCTTCATCTATTTTTTTATCTAAATCACTTATCTTCTTTTCTAATTCTTCCTCGCCAGAAGAATAATATCTGAAAATGGGCTCGTTTTTTGCTACCTTTTCCCCTTCTGACATTATCTGTTCCATTCCGTTTTTATAGTTTTTTCCCTTTACAATTTCTTCATCTCTAATAATATAACCTGTAGTAGTTTCTTCTTGATAAATAGAACCTTCTTCAACCATAAATGTAGCTGTTGGATTTATAATTAACATAATAATCTTATAAACTATAAAAGATATTACAATAAGCATAATAAGTAAAACCACCATTAGTTTTCTCTTATTAATTGTACTATATTTACTTGCATTTTTTATATTATTTTGCTCAGTTATACTTTTATTTATACCTCTGTTGCCATTTTTATTATTCACCATATACCTCCATAATGGAATTTACATTTTCCTCAGTTTTGTTTAAACCATCTAGCCAAATTATATTTTTTATTCTTTTAAACCAAGTAATCTGTCTTTTTGCATATCTTCTAGTTTCCATTTTTATTTTTTCTATCATTTCTTCTTTAGAAATATTTCCATCTAAAAATTCTTTTACTTCTTTATATCCCAATCCTTGCATTGCTGTAGGCATATTAGAATATTTATTAATTAAATTTTTAACTTCTTCTATCAATCCTTGTTCTAACATTATATCTACTCTTTTATTAATTCTGTCATACAAAATACTTCTTTCCATATTAATTCCAAAAATCAAGTAATTATATGGAACTTCTTTTCTAGATTTTTTTTCTAATTCTGTTTTATTTCTTCCAGTAGCATTATATATTTCTAAAACTCTTGTAATTCTTTTTTTATCATTAGCACTTACTTTTTCCATTGCCTCTGGGTCAATTTCTTTTGCTCTATTATATAAGACCTCTAAACCATACTCTTCCGCTTCTTTTTCTAATTCTCTCCTATAATTTAAATCTACTTCCATTTCGTTATATTGAATATTATAAATAAGAGAATTTAAATAAAGTCCCGTTCCACCAACTATTATCGGAGTTTTACCTTTATTAATAATTTCTTCTATAGCCTTTGATGCATCTTCTTTATATTCTGAAACACTATATCTCTTTTCTGGAGACACAAAATCCACTAAGTAATGCTTTATTTCTTGCATTTCTTCAACAGTTGGTTTAGCAGAGCCAATATCCATTTCTTTATAAATTTGCATAGAATCGCATGAAACTATTTCTCCATTTATTTTTTTAGCTAAACTAATTGATAAGCTTGTTTTTCCAGATGCTGTTGGTCCACAAATAACTATTACCTTTGGTTTGTCCATTGCTATTCCGCCTTTTTATTATCGAATTTTAATATTATTTTACTAATATTTTTACAATTACGCCTTATATGCTATTAATTCATTAAACTAATAAATTACAAATTGCAAATTTTTTATATAATTAATGAATTTAATTTTTTTATATTTTAATTTACATTAATATTATTTGTAATAGTATTATTTAAATTATTAGTTATATTGTTTATGTTATTAGTAAAATTATTTGTAACATTTGTATTATTATCTAAAATACTATTTTTATTTTCATTATTTGTATTATTATCCATGATACTATTTTCATTTGAATAATTTATGTTATTGTTTAAAGTATCATTTTCGTTTGTACTATTGTTAATTGTATTTGTATTATTCGTAATATTGTTTTTTGCGTCATTTAAAATTTCTAATGCATTGTTTTGTATATTTTTAAAATAAAAGAATTCCATAACTAATAAAATAATTAAAACTGCAACTAGTACAACACATCTATTTCTTAATATATTAGCTTTTAATCTTCCTTCTTTAAATTTTTTATATGAACTACTTAAAAATGTTAAAACACATAGTCCATTTACTGGTACAAATGTAAATGTTATAAAATCTCTTCCTGCATCTGCTGCATTTTTGTCCATCCCTATGCTACTTAACCAATAAACTACTGAAACTAGCATATACATTATAGCTACACCTACTGCTATAAATATAATTTTTTCTTTGTTTTTTATGTCTTTGCCTAATAATTTATAAATTGCAAATATGTTTATAACATTAATTAATAAAATAAATAGTATAATAAAAATATTCATTTTCTATCTCCTTGAAAATTTCTTTTCTATATCATTTTTACTCATTTTTATGGCAGTTGGCCTTCCATGTGGACATGTAAATGGATTTGGTAATACAAGCAATTGTGACATTAGCTTGTCTACTTCTTCCTTAGTTAAAGCCATATTTGCTTTAACAGCTGCTTTACATGCAACTGTTGCTATAAATTTTTCTTCTTTTTCTTGTTTAGCAGTTCTTGCAACAGTATTTATTTCATCCAAAGTCTCTAAAAATAATTCTTTTGTATCCAAATCTAAGCACATGTCTGGTACACCAGTTAATTTTATTGTATTTTCTCCAAATTCTTCTAATGTAAATCCAGCTTTTATAAACATTTCCATATTTTCTTTTGCAATATCCATTTCTTTATGTGTTAAAGTTATAATATCTGGTAAAAGCATTAGTTGTGAATCTTTTTCTTTATCATTATAATAGTTTGCCTTAACTCTTTCATACATAATCCTTTCATGTGCAGCATGCTGATCTATAATGTACATATCATCTTTCATTTGGATTATTATATATGTTGAAAATGCAATACCTATAAATTTATATAATGGAGTTTCATTTTTTTCTAATTCTTTAAAAACAGAAACATTTTCTACTTTTGATATTTGCTTAAAATCGCTAGCTACTTTTCCTAAACTAGAATTATATTCTTCTTGCTCTTCTTTTAATTTTTCTGCTTGAGCTTCTTCTATTTTTCTTCCAAATGTACGCTCATACATTTCATCAAAAGAAAGTTTTTTCTCTAATTCTGTTTTAGGCTCTTCTTTTGCCATAATTTCTGGAAGCTTATCCAATTTCTTTATATTTTCTATAAACTTTTGATTTACTTCATTTGTATCTATAGTCTTTGTTTCCATATTATCTAATTCTTTAATATTATTTACAATTGTAGTGTTTTCGTTAGAAGCTGTATTATTTTCTTTTTGTGTATTTTCTTCTACTTTTGCAATTTGTCTATTTTCAATATTATCTAAAATCTCTTCATTTTCTATATTTAAATCTTTTTTATTTTCTTTTACAATATTTTCGTTATTTTTTAAATTTTGTCTTTCTGCATATATTTGAGCTAAAAAATTATTATTTAATTCTACTCCATTGTTTGTTTTATTATTTAATAAAGTTTCTTCTCTTAATTCATCTGTTCTGTCTGGATTTCCTACTAAATCACCTTTCAATAATGCCTCTTTTATTGCATGATATATAGCTTTGAATACCTTATTGTCTTCCTCAAATCTAACCTCTAACTTAGCTGGGTGTACGTTTACATCTACCTTTTCTGGATTCATATCTAAATTTAATATTACAAATCCATATTTTCCTATTGTTATCATACCTTTAAAAGCTTGTTCTGCTGCACTTGTTAAGGTTTTATCTTTTACATATCTTTTATTAACAAAAAATATTTGGTTGGCCCTATTAGAACGAGAAATAATTGGTTTTCCCACTACTCCAGTTACTTTTATATCATCATATTGATAATCTACTTCTAAAATATTTTCTGCTATATCTTTTCCGAAAATACTATAAATTACTGATTTTCTATCTCCATTACCAGGAGTTTGTATAACAGTTTTTCCTGTATTAATTAATTTTATTGCTATTTGAGGATTAGCCAAAGCAACTCTTGTTATTGCATCTTCTATATAACCCGCTTCTGTAAAATCCTTTTTTAGGAATTTATATCTTACAGGTGTGTTAAAAAATAAGTCTGTAATAGTTATGGTAGACCCCTTTGGGCAACCTGCCTCTATTTTATTTTTTATATTTCCGCCTTCAACACAAATTTTATACCCAATGTCGCTTTCTTCTCTTCTTGAAACAAGCTCTACTTTGCTTATTGATGCTATACTTGCTAAAGCTTCTCCTCTAAACCCCATTGTTTTAACAATTTCCAAATCTGTTGCTTGTCTTATTTTACTTGTTGCATGTCTTTCAAACGCAATTTCCATATCATCTGGTAAAAAACCTTTTCCATTGTCACTTACACGTATATAAGAAATTCCTCCATTTTTTATCTCTACATTTATTACTGTTGCTCCTGCATCTATAGAGTTTTCTACTAATTCTTTAACAACAGATGCCGGTCTTTCTATAACTTCGCCTGCTGCTATTTGATTTATTGTTAGGTCATCTAATAGTACAATATTTCCCATCTATTAACTTCATTCCTTTCTAACTTCTCTTATGTAATTTGTACAAATTATATCACTAACTTTTATTTGTTGTAAAGTAAATCTGTAACACTTTATTACATTTTAGAATAATATATATCATACAAAAGAACAAGACAATTTTAGTTCTTATAGGAGGTATTAAAATGGGATGTTTTGGTAATAACAGTGAACTTTTATGGTTCATAATCCTATTCTTGCTACTTTTCTGCTGTGGCGGAAACAGCTGCTGCAATAACAACAATAGTTGTGGTTGCTAAAAATTACATTAGCTTATAGCTTTTTAAATTTTGAAAGGGGTGAATTTGGATGCAAGAAAATAGAGGATGTGGATGTGGCTTCGGTTTTGGAGATGACTGCATGTGGATAATAATATTAATAATCCTTATCTGCTGCTGTTGTGGTGGAAACAGAGGAGGATGCTGCTAGTAAAGTTTAATTAATTCTAGCATAAAAAAAGTACCTGTATAAAATTACATTTCAGTAATTATTACAGGTACTTTTTTATTATACATATCCAATTTAATGCATAAACAAATTCGCTTATAATTTATGCATTTAGTGCAATATTTTTATTTTGCTTTTCTTACTTTCATTTCTTCATTTGGATCATTTTTTCTTCTTTCTTCTTTTCTATTTTCTTTACTTAATTTTGGTTTTTCTTCTTTTCTTCTATTTGCCTTTCTTCTTTCCTCTATTATATTTCCATTACCATCTACTATCATATTAATTTCTCCTTTGCAATTTTTACTATATTTTTATATTAACGCATTTATCATATAAAATCAAGTATCTATTTTAATATTCCACTATTTAAAACTGGAACACTATATAAAAATAATATATCTTGATTTTCAAATTTTATATATTGTTCAATTAATTTTTCATTAATATATCTAAAATCTATTAATGTTATTTTTCTATAATTTTCTATTAGTAATGGAGCTATGCTACTACCAAATGAATCTCTAAATAATATTAATTCTTTTTTTGTTTTTGTATTTGGATTATCAATAGTTATTATAGATGTTGGTCCAGATAAATATAAATTATACTTGTCTGCTGATGATTGATATTTTTCTAAGTCATATACTTTTCCGCGTTTTACTAGTTTCAAAATTATATGTAGTACAATTTTCTATAGTATCATTTGTTAAGTATCTCATTGTATCTGGTTTTACTCTTACCCCTATTTGTCCATAATACACCCCATAAAATTCACCTAATTCTTTTTCTTCATATTTTATTTTAGAAGTATCTTTTAAATTCATTTCTTTTTCTATTTTTCTTACAGCTTTTCTAATATTTTCTTGTTTCCAATGTATGTCTGTTCTATAATAATCTTCACTACTTAATTCAGAAAATAAATTTATATATACCATATTATTCAAATTTGTTTTCATTATATTTTGCAATTTTTCGTAATCCATCTTTAAATTATCATCTTCTAAAAAATAATTTTTGTCTGGTACAATTGCATAATATACATTCATATTTTTTAAATACTTTTCTTTTATCTGTTCTATTCGTTTTGCAGTCTTTTCTATTAATTCTTCTTTTAATGGATATTCAATTTTATAAATGCTATCATTTTCTATAAATAGTTTATTATTATCTTTTTGTCTATATATTTCAAAATTAAATAATGATTTTATACTTCTTAATAAATCTCTACCTACAAATTGATCCATTGCATATTCTTCAAAATCTTTTGATACTGTTCCATCAAATACTTTTTTAGTTGTAATTTCTGGAAATTGTACTAGCTTTCTTCTTTCAGAAGTTGATATTATTTTATCTTTACTTAAGATATTTATAATAAATACTAAAATTAAAATTACTACAAAACCTATAGAAATTAATATATTCTTTCTATTTTCTTGCATTATTCACCTCTTAAAACCTGAAATATAAAAATGGGTTAAATGATCCGTCTACAATATAGCTTGTACATATAATAAAAATTAATAATAAATATATAGGCTCTAATATATTTACAATTTTTTTCAATTTCTCATTAGTTAATATATTTTTGCATATTGGTGTTGCTCCTATAATACCTAATATAATTACAATTATATAGCTTTTTAGGTAATACATGCTTTCATTTGTTATTAATGGAATACTTACAAATTTAAATAAGCCTCCTATATTTTCTAATATTGTAGATATTCCTTCTCCATTAAATATAATAAAACTAATCATTACTATAAATAATGTATATATTCTGCTAATAACCTTTGGTATTTTTTGTAGCCACTTTAACAAAAATACTTTTTCTATAATTAATAATACTCCAAAATATAACCCCCATATAACAAAATTCCATTCTGCTCCATGCCACAATCCTGTTAGCATCCATACAATTATTATATTACGAATCCATTTTAGTTTGCTTACTCTATTTCCTCCTAATGGAATATATATGTAATCTCTAAACCATGAGCTTAAAGAAATATGCCATCTTCTCCAAAAGTCTGTTATACTTGTTGCTATATACGGATAGTTAAAGTTTTCTGGAAAGTCAAATCCTAACATTTTTCCTAATCCTATTGCCATATCTGAATATCCTGAAAAATCAAAATATATTTGTATCATTAAAGCTATTGCATATAACCAATAAAATAGTACACTCTTTTCATCACTTACTAAAAAGATATTAATTAGGTTTCCCATTACATTTGCTATCATTACCTTTTTGCCTAACCCTATTATAAATCTTCTTACTCCTATAGAAAAGTTTTTCATGTTATATTCTCTATTTTCTAGTTGATTCTCTATTGTTGTATATCTAACAATTGGACCTGCAATTAATTGTGGAAATAATGATATATATGTAGCCAGTTTTATAATGTTTTTTTGTACTTTTGCTTCTCCCCTATATACATCAACTATATAACTTATTAATTGAAATGTGTAAAAAGAAATTCCTATTGGCAATATCACATGTATTAAATCTATTTTGTTTGATAACCATAAATTTATATTTTTAATTATAAAATCTGCATATTTAAAATAAATTAATAATCCTATATTTATAAAAATAGATAATATTAAAAATATTTTAGAATATTTTGTCTTTTTATATTTATCAATTAATATACCAAAAATATATGTAGCAAGTATAGAAAGTATCATAATATATATATTTTTTGGTTCTCCATAAAAATAAAAAATAAAAGACGAAATTAGTAATACTATATTTTTATATTTATTTGGTATTAAATAATATATTATTAAAACAATTGGTAAAAAATAAAATAAAAATGTTATACTTGAAAATACCATAAATCCCCCATATATTCTAAAACAAAGACAGGACATGATTTAAATTTACATGTCCTGTTTTATATTATAATTCTTCTGGTAGTTCTGGAAGTTCTTCTGTTTTTGTATATTCTTCTTGAACTGTTCCTGCCAATGCCTTAAATCCTTCATAAACAGGTTTTGCCCATTCTTCACTAGCCATTACTAGACATACTATATCATTGCTACTTGTCGCATAAAGTTTTTCTGCTGAAACACATATCCATTTTCTTGTATCTATTTTTTCTGACATAGTTTTTGCAATATTATTAGCATCAACTCCATCTTTTACCTTTACTAATACAAGTGAATATGCTTGTGAACTCATCATTGGTTCAGATATAGCAATATATTGTAGGTCATTTCCATTATCTAATCCAGTTGCACCTTTTACACTCTCTGTATCTGTTGGTTCTATAAATTGTGTTTGTAATTTAGGTAATACATCTTCTTTTCCTTTATAGATTTCGTCAATTAATGTTGATAAATCTTCCTGTTTTTCTATTGGATTTAAATTTGTGCTACCTGTTTTGTTTGTAGCTTTTTGGCTTATAAATATTATTCCTAAAGTAATTAATATAATTAATGCTACAATAACAATTATTATAATATTCTTATTTTTCATATGTTATCCCTCCCTTTTCAATATAGCATATATTTTATAAATTATCAATAATAATATCTAGTAAATTGAAAATAAAAAATCGACATATTACAGTCGATTTAATCGTTTTCTCGTCTTGTGGTCAATTAGTCTTTTGGTGGAGATGAGGAGAGTCGAACTCCTTTCCAATATTCTTTCCATATAAACATCTACAAGTTTAGTTTATTATTAAAATTCCCTTAATATAAAGTTAACAAACAAACTTTATATTAAAGTAGCTACTAAATTACCTACTATTTTTGTAGCAAAAAATAGCTTTGTTTCCCACTAATCGTCGCCTTATCTAAAAACGTGGGCATTTAAAGTAAGACGTCGCTGCTAAAACTAGGCAGCGTATGCTAATTCTCTATTATCAGCGTTTATATTTAAATTTTGCCTTTTTAAGTGGCCAGGCAACTCCACTACTTGCCGTTTATACTTCTAGGATACTGTCGAAACCAAATACATCCCCATATAACGTACAATAATTATTATACTATAAATTCAATAAATTTACAATAAATTTTATAAATTCTATGAACCAAAAAATATATATTTAAACTAGAATTTTTTAACTATCTTCCTATTCTATTACTGGCACAGTCAAAAAATTATTTACATTATAAAAGGACGTATGCTATTGCACATACGCCCTTTTTTGTCCTAAAAAGTTAAGACTGTTTACTTTTCCACCTCTGTATTAATGTAAATTAGAGGTTGGTTTTAAGTCCAACATTCAGCTCCATTCCTTCGTTGGAAGGCATCCAGTTACCTTGTTTTACACCATAGTCACCATGCGGTAAAGTCATGGCTTCCAGAATCCTAGAAAGCTCCTTCATGGTATAACACTGGTCGTCAATCCTCGCAATTGGGTTTTCATACCCAATTTTTTCCAGCTCCTTGCCGATTTTCAGAGCACTATTCATGGATTTGCAAATACCATCGCTTTTGAAGATAGTGAAAGTGTTTTCTCCTTTGAGAACCTTCAGCTCAAACATAACCCGAACTATAGCCAGATTACACTTGATACTACCATTCTGTAGAGAAACAACCGGCTCAATCTCAGCTAATGTTCCCTGAAATCCGTCCTTGTGCTGCTTTTCCAATATAATTCCAAGAATTTGCATAAATGCATATCCCCTTTCTAATTAAAACAGTGGATGGAAAAGTAAAATATTATCCCTCAGGATTATTATAATAACATAAATTTGTCATAAAATCAACCAAAACATATACCTATGTGTAAAATTACATTAGTCATTCATAGTATGTAAATATTATTTCTTATTTAATTAAGTTTGTTTAATTCTATTTTATATTTGTTTACTTTTTTGCATATTTTTTATAAAAAAGGTTGCTTTTTTATAATATAACCTATATAATAAATAAGTAATATATATAGGGGTATAGTGTTAACGGCTAGCATAATGGTCTCCAAAACCACAGGTGAGGGTTCGAATCCTTCTACCCCTGCCAGATTTTCCTAATATGAACCTTATTTATTTTAATGGTGGTTTCATAGTTAGGAAATTTTTATTGCTTAAAAAAATAACGCCTAATTACACATAGGTTATTTTTATTTTGTAATCTTCAAATATTGTATGAAACATTGTAATTTTAGATTTTAAATGCTATAATCAATTTGTTATACTAATTTTAGGAGTTATAAATGGAAAAAATAAAATCAATAATAAAAAAATTTTGTACAAAAGAAGTTATTTCTTACATTATATTTGGTATTCTAACAACTTTAGTTAATATAACAATATCTTTTGTACTAACTACAGCATGTAAAATAGAAGGAAATTTATCTAGCACAATAGGTATTATATGCTCAATTTTATTTGCATATTTTACCAACAGAAAATGGGTATTTACATCATATGCTCACACTTTTAAAGAAAAAATTACTGAATTTGGACGATTTATATTAGCAAGAGCTTTTACTATGGTTGTAGAAATAGTAGGCGTATTTTTACTAAATGATGTTGTTCATTCATTCTATGGATTATTTAGTAATAATATAGCTTATTTAATCAATAAAGTTATAATGACTATTATTGTTATTATCTTAAATTTCTTTTTCAGCAAATTTTTTGCTTTTAAGAAAGATAAAACAATAAAAAATTAATTAAATTTTTAATAACTTTTTTATAATATAAATTAAAATATATGTAAATTTTAATTTATACATATTTTACACATTAATTATATATTGGGGGCTATTAAATATAATAAGGTTTATAATAATAAAAATTATTATAAACCTTAAATATAATTTCGAAAGGATTGAAATTTATGTTTAATGGTCTTTTTAAATCTTTTTCAGTTATTTTTATTCTAATTTTTATTTTAGTTATTTTTATTTCTTGTTTTTTTTCGCCAATAATTTTATCCAATAATAATTCAGTTTTATCAACAGAAAACATTTTCTTTTCAGATATTAGTCCCTCTGGATATTTATGGCCAACACCAGGTTATACAACTATAAATTCATATTTTGGAAAGCGAAATTCTCCTACAGCTGGTGCAACTTCTTACCACAAAGGTATTGATATTGGTGCTCCTGAAGGAAGCAAATTACTTGCTATTTGTAATGGAAAAATTACTTTTACTGGATTTTTAGGAGGTCGGTGGCTACACTATTACACTTTCTGTTAATAGTATTAAAATAACTTATTGTCATGTTTCACCAAATTATATAGTAAAAGAAAATGACATAGTATCTCAAGGAACTGTTATTGGTCATGTTGGTCCTAAAAATGTATATGGTGTTGTTGGAAATCAATATTATGATGAAAATGGTAATCCTACAAATGGAGCTACGACTGGTCCTCACTTACACTTAGGAGTAAGAGTTGATGGAAATTATATTGACCCTTTAACACTTTTCTAATATTTTATTAAGATTTTCATTTATTAGATATAAATTATAAAAAATAATTTATATTAAATTTATTAAATTTTTATTATCATTTTAATTTAATACTTTCTGCATCTTCCCTTTTTCCAAAACCTGTTAATCTAAAATACCCTTCTCCATTTTCTCCAAAACCTGAACCTGGGGTTCCTACTATTCCATATTCTTCTATCATATCATCAAAAAAATCCCACGAACTTTTTCCTTTTGGTACTTCTAACCATACATATGGTGAATTAACTCCTCCATAAGCATTAAATCCTGCATTTATAAATTTTTCTTTAATTATCTTTGCATTTTCTAAATAATATTTAATATTTTCTTTTAATATTTTCTGTACCTCTTCACAATATACCGCTTCTGCTCCTCTTTGTGTTATATATGATACTCCATTAAATTTCGTACAGTGTCTCCTGCTCCAAATTTTATTAATAGAAATTATATCATCATTATTTAAGCTGCTTCTTCTTTCTTCTAAAACTACTTTTCTTTTTAATTCCTTTGGTACAATTGTATATGCACATCTTATTCCTGTAAAGCCTGCTGTCTTAGAAAAGCTTCTAAACTCTATTGCCACTTCTTTTGCTCCTTCTATTTCATATATGCTATGTGGTATATTACTTTCTGTTATAAAAGCTTCATATGCAGAATCAAATAAAATAATTGAATTATTTTTCTTTGCAAAATCAACCCATTTTTTTAATTCTGACTTTTCTAATGCAATTCCTGTTGGATTATTTGGATAACACAAATATATTATATCTGGAATTTTATTTGGAATTTTTGGTACAAAACTATTGTCTTTATTACAAGGCATTAAAATAATTCCTGATAAATTATTATTGTCTAAATCTATATTTTTTATTTCATCTCTCCCAGCAATTATATTAGTATCTAAATAAACGGGATAAACTGGGTCTGTTATTGCTACTAAATTCTCTTTTGCAAACAAATCTACTATATTTCCTACATCACATTTAGAACCATCTGAAATAAAAACTTCGTCTAAATCCAAATTAATTCCTCTTATGCTATAATCATACCTTATTATTTTCTCTTTTAAAAAGTCATAGCCTTGTTCTGGTCCATATCCTCTAAAAGTCTCAATATTTTTCATTTCGTCACATGCCATTTTCATGTTTTCCACAATTATATTAGGGATGGGTTTTGTTACATCTCCAATTCCTAAATTTATAATTTTTTTATCTGGATATTTTTTCTTATATTCTGTTAATTTTCTATTAACAGTAGAAAACAAGTAATTATCTTGTAATTTTAAAAAATTTTTATTTAATTTTACCATTATATCACACCTTTCATTTAAAATTAATTTTACATAAGTTTTATCTTTGAGTGTTTTTCTTTAAAATACTAAACTCTAAAATTAATATTTTATCTATTAATCTATTTTAAATTCTTCCTCTAAATACTGTTGTAGCCGGTCCTGTCATATATACATGACTATCTTCTTCATTCCATTCTACCTCTAATTCTCCACCTAAAAGTTCAACTACCACTTTTCTTTCTGTATATCCGTTTAAAACAGATGCAACTGTAGATGCACATGCTCCTGTACCACATGCTAAAGTTTCCCCTGCACCTCTTTCCCATACTTTCATTTTTATTCTACTTCTATCTTTTATTTCTATAAATTCTACATTTGTTCTCTTTGGAAATTCACTTCTATTTTCTATAAGTGGGCCGTATTCTTTAATATTAATATCTTCTAAATTGTGCAATCTTATAATTGCATGAGGATTTCCCATTGAAACACATGTAATAGTAAAAATTTTATTTTTTATTACTATTTTTAAATCTTTAATAGGTGGCTCTTCCCTTGTTAAAACTGGAATTTTAACTGGATGTAATATAGGCTCACCCATATCTACTGTAATATTTTCTGTTATGCTTTTATTTAAAGTATTTAATTTTACTTTTCTTATTCCTGCTAAAGTTTCAATTTTAAATTCGTTCTTATCTATTAAATTATAATCATAAACATATTTCGCAAATCCTCTAATTCCGTTACCACACATTTCGGCCTCGCTTCCATCTGAATTAAAAATTCGCATTTTAAAATCTGCTATCTTACTATTGCAAACTAAAATAATTCCATCTGCGCCTACTCCAAAATGTCTATTAGATAGTCTTTTAGCTAATTCTTCTGGAAATAATGGTTCCCTGTTTTTTATGCAGTTTATATATAAATAATCATTTCCCAATCCATGCATTTTTACAAACTCTATCATTTTCATGCATCCTTTCTGTTTTTACTTATTTAATAAATAATATTCAAATTGATAAAGTTTTATAACAAAAATAAGATAGTAAGTACACAACTTACTACCTTATTTTTATCTTACTTCTTATAAAATTAAAATTTTTATTTACCAATCATAAATTTTATAAACTAATGTTTATAATTTTCTATTTATTATTGAATATTTTATTTTTTGGATCCTTTTATAAATTATTTTATTTTTGTACAATAATTATATATCATTCCAGCTGCTTCTGCTCTTGATGCTGTTCCTTGAGGATCTACTTTTGTTCCATTGTATTTTCCTGTTATTACTCCTTTTGCTACTGCCCAGTTCATTGCTGGTCTTGCATATCCTGTCACTTTATACCAATCTACATATTTATTTGTATTTGCTGTTACATTTACATTCTTTCCTTTATATTTCGCATAATTATTTAATATTACCGCTAGTTGCTCTCTTGTTATACTATCATTTGGTCCAAATTTTCCGCTATTATATCCACTTACTATTTTATTCTTTGCTGCCCATCTTACTGCATTGTAGTAGTACTGACCTGTTACATCTGTAAAGTCTTTTATTCCTGTTACTTTTGGCTTGCCTTCCATTCTCCAAAGTATTGTTACTATCATCCCTCTTGTTATTTTGGCATCTGGTCTAAATTCATATTCATTTGCACCACTAATTAGGTTATTTTCATAAGTATATTTTACAGTATCATAATACCAACTATTTTTAGATACATCTGTAAAAGGAATACCATTTGAACTTGTTACAGTATCTTTTATTTTAAAAGATTTTACTATTTCATTTTTTTCTACACTATTTATATAGCTTTTATTTGTAGACCCAAACAATAGTAAATATGAATAATTATCTGATAAAAATTGGTAAACAGAAAAATAATGTGTTATTCCTGTTGAAGTTTCTCTAAATTGAAGTTCTAGTCCAATACATTCGCTCTTTTTAGTAATATTTTTAGAAATTAATGTAAAGTCTGAACCATAAGATTGTTGAAATATACTAATTAAATAATTCATATAATTTTCACTAACAATTAAATCTGTTCCCTGCTTTTGCGTAACTTCTAATCTAAAAATTGTTGTAATATCTTTTTCTTCTTGTATTGAATCTTCAGTATTTTGTGTGTTTTGATATGAATTTGGTAACCAAATAGTATATTTACTATTATCATATGTTTTTGCCTCAGCTGTTAAATTCCAAATAAATAAAATTCCTACTGTTAAAAATAAACTTAATAGTATTTTGTTTTTTAATTTCATCAAAATTCCCCCTTTTATTTAAATTTTCTAAATTATATCATTATATAACAAAAATTACCACATATTATTATAAAATTGTGGTAATTCTATTTTGACTTTAGATTATCTGCCACCCATTCCGGCCGCCGCCTCCTCCGGCCACCGCCTCCTCCAGAAAATCCACCTCCGCCACCACTCGATGAGCTAGAATGTGCGCTAATTTCTGATATAGATGTTTTATATGCAGTACCTACACTATTAGTTATGTTATTAATCGTATTTATTGTAACTGCATTATTATAAAATGAGTAAGTAGAAAAATAAATTACTGGGTATTCTTCTATTTTGGTTTCATTCCAAGACTCTTTTATAAATACTTCTGGATAAGCTGCTTTTAATTGTTCTAATACCTTATCCGAAATTCCAAATGCAGTAGCATATACTAAATATTTCTCCCACAATACTAAATCTAAGACTTCTTTTTCATTTAATAATGAATAGTCTTTCATAAAGTTACTTAATCCTTTCCACTTAGCTTTTTCGTCTGCTCCATTTTGAGTTAAAACTGCAATTCTATCTCCAATTTTAGCTCTTAAATTCCAACTATATGTAGCTACTGCAATTAGTGGTAATAAGCAAAGTAATATTATAATCCAACTATTTAAGAAAGTCATCCCAAATTGTATTTCTACTATTCTTCTAAACATTAATGATATTAAATATGTAATAAATGCTTCTCCATATAGAAATAATACCATATTTTTTAAGCCTCTTGCATTTTTACTTTTAACATACTGCTTTTCTTTCGCTTTATCTACTAAATTTAGCTCATACAAACTATTTCTAGCATAATTAACTATATTATTTACAATATGACTATACTGATTGTATTTATGTTTTGCAAATAAATTTAAGTCGGATATCGGAAATTCTTTTCTATCCTGACTTGTATAATATAGTAAATCATAAACTTGTTGCTCATCTTTTGGTAATTCTTGTTTTCCTTTTAATATACTAACATAAACTTCTTTTTCTTCTACTCTTAGACTAATTACTCTTTTTAAACACAAGTCTAAAATTGTAGAAGAAATTGCTTTATTTTGTATATCCCCTGTATTTAGTCTTTCTTTATTAAATTTATATAGATAACAAGCTTCTGCTGGAGTTGCATTGTTTCTTGGAATTTCTCTAAAGTACTGAATATCATTATAAACTATTCCATCACCTTTTTGTTTATTTAAATTATTATACTTTACAATTCTAGTTATAAAATAAATTATAAGCAATAAATATATTATTCCTATAAAAATATAAGAATTTCTAGCATTTACACTTTTTTCATCTGCTTCATCCGCCCATTTTTGTTCTTCATCAATAATTTGTTTTAAATATGAATATTGCCTAATTTTGTTATAATTTACATTAAACATTTTCTCTTGTGTAACAATTCTAATTTCTAGTCTTGCTCCAGGGTTTAAATTATTTAACTTAAACTTTACAGTATTATTATTTACTTTTTCGATAATTCCGTTTAGTTGTCCATGCCCCCAAACTTTTAAGTTTTCTGTATTTTTAACACTTTCTGGTAATACTACTGTACCAGTAACTTCTTTAGCTGGAATAGCATTTTTACCTTCTTCTAAAAACTGCCAATAAATTTCTTGTGCATCATTATATTCTGTTACTACATCTGTTACAGTATATGAAATTTGAAATTTGCGATTACTTTTTTCATTGTCCATTCCAACTCCCCAAGCAATTTCAAATTCATATTTACCAGTTTGTAAGCCATAATAGCAATCTTTTGTTACATGATACATCTCCTCATCTATTTGTTCAAGTAACTTACCATTTTGTAAATCGATTACTTGTACATCTGTGATATTTCCATATTTATTTCTATTTAAAGAAAAAGTTTTAAATAATGTATTAGTATTTTTTATATCTACATCCCAAGTTTCTGTTACCCTCATACTACCATCTTTTTGCATTTCTACATGGTAATCTATAGAATTTAAATATTGATACTTATCTACCCCTGATAAGAAAACACTAAAAATAATAAATCCTATAACAACCATAAAAATTAATAAGAAAATATAACTTTTTAATTTTTTCATATATTATCCCCTTTTTATTTGATACACTCACCCTGATTGAGCCAAAAACATATGATTTTCATTTTTTAAATTTTTCTCTTATTTCTTCTAAATTATAAATATTACTTACTTTTACCCTATATAATGGAATATTTACTTGTTTGAATAATTCGTTTTTAAAATTATCTAGTTTTTTTACATTTTCTCTATTGTGTGTATAGTCATCTAGTTCTATACAACACACTATCTTACAGTTTTTATTGTTTACTATTGTAAAATCTATACTTCTTGATTTTATTCTATTTCTATCTACTTTATTATTATCTTTTACATTTATAATTCTTTCTAGATTTATTTGTGGAAATATAATTAATTCTAATTCGTCTGTTACTTTTTTTAGTTCTCTATAAAATTTTAATTCTGTTTGTGTCATTACATAATTATTTGTTTCATAATTTGAATAATCTATCTTTTTATCTTCTGTTTCTTTGCTTGGATTTTCATTTAAAATTACTGATACTGCAATTAGTATAATTACTATTATTATTAAACCTATTAACATATTTTTTCTCCTGTTTATTTTATTCTTGGATACGGTTTTATTTCGTTTGTTAATCCTAATATATAATCTGTACTTGTATTATAAAAATTGGCTAAATCTATTAATACTTTTGTTGGTATGTCATTTCTTCCTATTTCATATTGATTATATCCTGTTTGTGACATATTTAATATTCTTCCCACTTCTTTTTGTGTTAAATCTTTGTCTTCTCTTAAATTTTTTATTCTATCATACACAATTATCACCTTGTAAAATATTTTATAATAACTTAAAATAAGTTATTAACTTCTAACTCAAAATAAGTTAAAATATCTTTGTAATAAAATAAAAAAAGCCTAGTTATTAGGCTTTTCTGTTTGGTGCCTTCACCTGGAATCGAACCAGGGACACAAGGATTTTCAGTCCTTTGCTCTACCGACTGAGCTATAAAGGCATATAAAAAATTTAATCATTATAATTTTCACTTGTTTAAGAAATTATTATTTATTTAAAAATTGCCAAATGTTTATTTCAAAACTATTTGGCTAAAAAAAATGGCGACCTGGAACGGGCTCGAACCGTCGACCTCTAGCGTGACAGGCTAGCATTCTAACCAACTGAACTACCAGGCCATTATAAAAATGGTGGGCGCAATAGGGCTCGAACCTATGACCTCCTGCTTGTAAGGCAGATGCTCTCCCAGCTGAGCTATGCGCCCGTCTCAAGTGACTAGTTTAGTATACTAAATTTTTTGTCACTTGTCAATATAATTTTTAAATTTTTTAAGTATTTTTTTATTTTTATAGGTAAATTGCATTTACTTTTTCAAAATTGCATTTCACTTTTCAACTTACCAAAATTTTTTGCAATTTTTATATATGCCTAATTATCTATCTATTTCATCTTCATTTTGTACTTTTGCACGTTCTTCTTCTCTTTCTTTTACTGTTGTATATGTTGAATCTATCTCTTCTAATTTACTATATTCTTTTTCTTCATATCTTCTTGTCATCAATTCTTTTGCATCTTCTAACATAAATCCTAAATATTCGCTAGCCTCAGCTTTAGTTATTTCCTGATTATCTAATTTATATATTAATTGTTCAACAGTCATAGTAGGTTTTTCTATTCCTTCTTCACCATATGCTGTAATAATTGCATCTCTTAATTCTTCTGGAATGCTCTTTTTATTAATATTCATATATCCAATTTTACTTATATGTCCTTTTTCATTTAATTCTCCTGGATGTCTGTCTATATCGTCTCTTTCTCTTACTACTTGTATTTCGTAATCTTCTATTCTATAACCAAATCCTTCTTCTAAGCGTTCTCTTATAATCTCTCTATATATATCTTTAAATTCATTAGCAGTTGTAATTACATCAACAACATTTAATTGTGTTGATTCTTTTCCTTGATAACTATCTATTTTCTCTTCTACTTCTAAAAATTCATCCATTTCTTCGTCTGTGAAATCTAAGTCAAAATAAGATGAATAGTCCTCAATTGTTCCATTTTTGTCAATTATATTGTCAACATATTGTATTCTATTTTCTACATCTTCTTTATATTCTTTATTTTTATGAATAGCATTAGCACCTATTAAAAGCGATGCAGCTAAAGCTCCTGCTGCTATTCTTCTTATTAGCCCTCTTGTATCTAGTGTTTTTGCTTTGTTTCTTATATTTCTTTTTGGTACACGTTTTCCATTTCTTGATTTATTTGAAGAAGTTGTTCTTTCACTTGTAAGTCTTCTTCCACCTCTATTGCTATTGCTTCTTTGTCTTACTGTTTCACCATAATTTTCTTGTCTACCATATCTAACACTTTCTCTTTTTCCTCTTGTTCTATCACTATCTCTAGTTTGTCTGCCACTAGTTCTTTCTTGATTCATTTCGCTTATAGGCATAGTAGTACCTTCTGAACCTCTTGCCATGTCTGCCATTTTTCTTCTAAAATCTTTTTGTTTTGTTGACCTAGCACTTGATCCTACATCAAAACTACTAATGCTTGCCTCAGTTTTTGTTCTTCCATATTCCATACCACTTACTCTACTATATTCTACTCTGCTAGCACTATCTTCAAACTGTCTCCTTCTTTGTCCTCTTTCTGAATTTTCATTTATAACTCTAAACAAAGCTTCTGTTTCTCTTTCTTCTCTTTTTTCTTGCTCTCTTCTTCTAATTTCTTCAAATTCTTCCGCTGTTACAACTTCGGCTTCTACATGTTCTATATCTGGTATTGCAATACTTATATCTGTATGTTTGGTATCTCTATCATTTTCTATATATGCACTTTTGTTCTCTCTAGTATCATCATATACAACTATTTTACACATATTCTCTAGTAATTCTAAAATTTGTTGAGCTTCTTCTACATCTTTTGTAGAAACAGGTAATTTCCCATTAGGATACAAATTATATTTTTCCTGTAATTCTTCAATAGTTTCCATGGTCCATCCAGCACTACTTATAATACTAATAGTTTTTTCCCTATTTTTATCATAACTCGATTTTAATATTCTAATAGATTTTTCTATTAATTTACAATTTCTTAAAAATTCTGTTAATACATTTAGTCTATTAGGATTATTTTTTGCTTCAGACATAATTATTTCCCCCTATTTTCTTTTTATAATCTCAATTGCCTTTTGCAATTGGTTATCTTCTTCATCTGTATATGTTCCTTTTTCTATTATCTCACTTGATAACTCTATTTCTTCATCTGGCTTTATTCCAACTTTATTTATTTTGTCTCTATTTGGAGTATAATATTCTTCTATTGTAATTTTTAATCCACTTCCATCATTTAATCTATCTACTTCTTGAATTACACCTTTTCCATATGTCTTTGTTCCTACTATTGTAGCTCTTTCATTATCTTTTAGAGCTCCAACCAATATTTCAGAAGCACTTGCAGAATATCCATTTGTAAGAACTACAACAGGCATCGTTATACTTGCTTCGTTATCACATTTTTTTACCTCTTCATTACCTTTTTTGTCTTTTGTAATTAATATAGTTTTGTCTTTTTCTAATAACATATCTGCAATATCTACAGCTTCGTTAACAACTCCTCCTCCATTGTTTCTAAGATCTATAATTAATCTATCTATTCCTTGTTTTTCTAACTCTTTATATTTTTCTTCAAACTCGTCTGCACATCCACCATCAAAATCTTCTATTAATAAATATCCAATACTATCAAACTTCTTTTCTACAATGTGCGAAACAATTATTTTTCTTCTTTCTACTTCTATTTCTCTTGTTTGCCCATTACTTAATATTTCTAATTTCACTTTAGTTCCCTCTTTACCTTTTATTGCATTAGATGCTTGGTCCAACTCTTCTCCAGAATATTCTATTCCGTCTACCTTTGTAATTAAATCTCCTGCTTTAATCCCTGCTTCCTCTGCTGGCGATCCTTCCATTGGTTTTACCACATATATAGCATTGTTTTCTAAATCTAATGTCATATATATACCAATCCCAACATAATTTCCAGTTGTTTCTTCCATAAGTTCATCCATTTCTTCTTTAGTATAATATGTAGTATATGGATCTCCTAATGCACTAACATAACCTTTTATTGCTCCTTCTATTAGTGTTTCGTCATCAATTTCCCCCATATATTTTTCTTCTAGTACACTTCTAAAGTTTGCTAAGGTTGCCTCTAATCCACCTAAACTACTATTATCATCACTTTTTATTGCAATTTTTCCAGATTTAATTACAAAATTATATATTACTATAGTTGTAACTAATGATGTAATTAATACTGTTATAATAACTAGCATTATTGTTCTATAAACTTGTTGTGAACTTCTTTTTTCCATATATTTAATCTCACCTTTTCATATAATTTAACTAATTTGTATTTTATATCAAAAAAGAATACTTTGCAAGTATTCTTTTATTTTTTATAGTAATACATTTTCCAACATATTTTCTATTACATTCAATACTATTAGAATTCTATTATCCTACCTACTATTAGACTATTCAATATCTAAAATTACATGTCCTCATCGTCTTCATTATTATCTTTATCTTCCTTTTTCTTGGTATCTTTTTCATTTGTATTGTATGTTTCATCATCTTCTTGTACACAATTTTCCATACAATGTGAACAACTTCCTGAACAATGTTCTTCATTCCAGTCTAATTCTATTACATTATGGCATTCTGGACATTCTATTTCATCTTTTTCTATATTATCCATATCTACTGAAAATTCATAATTACAATATGGGCAAACCACTTCAAATTCGTAGTCTTCATCTTGTTCATCATCTTCATAAATATCGCCTTCTATATTATCTACAATTGTTTCTATATTAGAAATTTTATGTTCTATAGCACTTTGTGCTTTTTCCATTTCTTTAATTTTCATATCTGTAGCTTTTGTAATTCTATCTATTATATCTACAAAAGAAATAGATAGTTCTGCCATTTTTGTTTTAACAAATTGCTTTTCTTTTTCATTAGAGATTGCATTTTCAATCTCTTCCATTATTTTTTTATATTCGATACCAATTTCTGACATGTACTAGTTACCTCCAATTATACTCTTTCCATATATTCACCAGTTCTTGTATCTATCCTTACAACATCACCTACATTAACAAACATAGGTACAGTTAATTTATAGCCATTTTCTAATGTTGCTGGTTTTCCAGATGTTGTTGCTGTATTTCCAGCAAATCCTGGTTCTGTATATGTAACCTCTAATTCAACAAACATTGGTGGTTCTACTGAAAATACATTTCCTTTATAAGATAATATTTTTACATTCATATTTTCTTTTAGAAATTTTAAACCATCACCTATTTGTTCTTCATTTAAAGGTAATTGCTCATATGTTTCGTTATCCATAAAATAATAGATTCCTCCATCATTGTATAAATACTGCATTTCTTTTTTCTCTATTTCTGCTGCTGGATATTTTTCAGATGGGTTAAATGTTTTTTCTATAACAGCTCCTGAAATTACGTTTTTTAATTTTGTTCTTACAAAAGCTGAGCCCTTTCCTGGTTTTACATGTTGAAATTCTACAACCTTAAATACATTTCCATCCATTTCAAATGTAGTACCATTTCTAAAATCTCCTGCTGAATATACTGTTGCCATATTATTTACCCCTTTCAAATTTTATTACTTTATTTATTCTTTTTAATTGACTTACCTATTTTACTACAAATTTGGCTAAAAATCAACCCTCGTTTTAATTTTACATTTAATTTACCATTTTCATTAACTTTAAAATTTATTATATAATCTTTTAAGCATTTTCTTCTTGTTGAATTTCTTTTATCTGGGTAATATCTTGTTCATCTACTATAATATAATTTTTGTCAGATTTAGTTAAAGTTATACAACCAGATTTTGTAATTAATACTGTATCTTCTATTCTAACACCATATGTTCCTGTTAAATAAATTCCAGGTTCATCTGTAACCACCATATTTTCTTTTAAAGTCCAATCTCTAATATCACTTATAAAAGGTGTTTCGTGAATATCTAAACCAACTCCATGACCTAAACTATGTACTAAATCATAATTATGTAGTTTAAAATCATTTTTTACATTTCTTGCTGCTATTTTTGCATTTGCACCATCATACATTTCTTTTAAAGCTTGAATTTGATTTTTTAACACTAGGTCATATATTTCTCTTATTTTTACTGGAATATATCCTGCAAATATTGTCCTTGTCATATCTGAACAATATCCTTTATATTTGCAGCCCATATCTATCGTTATTGCATCTCCTGCTTCTATTTTTTTACTTGTTGGAACTGCATGTGGTTTAGATGAATTTTTACCAGATGCAACTATTGTTTCAAAAGCTACTCCATCTGCTCCATTTTGAATAAAAAACTTTTCAATTTCAAAGGCAATTTCTTTTTCTGTCATTCCTATTTTTATAAAATTTAATAAATGACTAAAACAGGCATCTGTAATTTTACAAGCTTTTTCTATATAGCCTATTTCTTCTTCGTCTTTTATCATTCTTTGTTTTTCTATAATATTTTCTGTTTCTTCTAAATTGTTTATTTTGTATCTTTGCATATAGAGTTTATACATGAAATATGTAACATAATTTTCCTCAAATCCTACTTTGTCACAAAACAAGAAAAAGTTTTCATAATCTTCTCTGCTTATGTCTGACATATTATACACTATAATTCCATCATTAATAGTAATAACAGATTTTGCATATTCTATATATCTTGAGTCTGTAATATAGTAATTTTCTTTTCTGGTTACAAGTAATGTGCCCTCGGCATTAATACCTGTTAAATATTTAATATTAACAGGATTTGATATAATAATTCCATCCATATTTGATAATCTTATTTTATCTCTTAGCCATTTTATCTTTGGGTTCATACACATCACCCCTTATTTAATAAATAGATATTCATTTTTAACTTTTTCTAAATTACCCTTTGTATAATCCCAATGTAAATATCTTAAATAATGTTGTTAAAAGTAATGAAGTTGGTACGAATATTGCTATTATTGCACTTATAACAATAAATGGTCCAAAAGGAATATATTCATCTGCTTTTTTCTTTCTTGAAACTAATATAATTATACTTATTACAGCAGCTAATAAAAATGCCATTACTGCTACCATAATTATATTCATCCATCCAAAAAATAAACCTAAAGCCCCCATTAATTTAACATCGCCAAATCCCATAGCATCTTTTCCAGCAATGAGACCTCCTATAAGTGTAATAATTAAGAAAATTCCCCCACCAACAATCATTCCAAGCATATTATTCATAAATATACTTATTCCGGCATTTGTATTTATTAAAACACTTGCAAATGTAAAAATTAAACCTGTTTCAAAGATTGTAAGTGTTAGTCTATTTGGTATTATTTGAAGTCTATAATCTATAACAAATGCACTTATAAGCATTGGCACTAAAAACATAAACTTTAGTGTGTCTATACTAAATCCGAAAAAATACAAAAGTCCCACATACATTACTGCATTTGATACCATTAATAAATATTTTGGCTTTGCATCCTTAAAATATACTGTAAAAAATTCCTTTGAAAAAACTTTTTTATATTCTGGTAATCTTTTATTGCACCAATCTATAAATTGTCCTACTAAAAGACCTATTATACCTATTCCTAAATAATATAATATGTTAATATCATTTATATACATCTAAAGTTCCCCATTTCTTAATTTATTCTTTTGATTTTTTTATATGCTTTACTTTTTATTCTATTTACTTTCTATTTTTATATTTATTTTATTCTTTTATTTAATAAAAATTTTAGCTTAATTAGGCATTTATTATTTTTTATTTAAATATTTATCCATAATTTTTTTCTCAAATGGTCTTTTTATTCTTGTAATTAAAATATCTTTTTCATTTATAGGTTTAACTAAAATAGAATACATTCCTGTTCTATTTGCCCCTAATACATCTGTTAAAAGCTGGTCACCTATTACTCCTATATTTTTATTAGGTAATTTTAATTTATTAACTCCCTTTTTAAATCCAAATTTTAATGGCTTCATTGCAAAATAAATATATGGAATTTCTAAATATCTTGCAACATTTTCAACTTTGCTTTTATTATTAGTATTTGACAAAATGCATAGTTTTATTCCCTCTTTATCCATATTGTCAATCCACTCTTTTACACCAAATAATATATTTTTATTGTAATCTATTAATGTATTATCTACATCTATAAGAAGCCCTTTTATATTATGTGATTGCAAAAATTCTATAGATACGTCTTTAATATTATTAAAATATGCTTTTGGGTACATCTTTGTATAAAAGTCCATTTTTGCCTCCACATTACAACCTAATTTTGTATTATAATATTATCAATATGGAACATATTTGTCAATACAGAATAATAAAAACACTCTATCCCATTTCCTTTTTCAATTTATCCTCTGGTTCACTTAATTTAAAGAATTACATTTAACTTTTTACTTGATGTTCTAGTTTCCTTATAACATTCTTATTAATTAGTTTATGATTTCATTTTTTTACAATGCATTTTCATTTTTTTATTTTTGTTCAACTATATTTTATTATTTTTCAAATTACGGTTGTTATTTTTTTTACTTGTGTTATAATTATGACTTGCGTGGAGAATTAATATATATAATGAGAAAGGTTGTGTTTATACAATGAAAAAATATTCAATAATTAATGCATGTTCAGACTTCGGAGTACATGTAAATGGAGCAAAACTTGGTCCAGAAACAATTTCTAAAGACATTAAAGAAATTGAACTTGGTACAAAAATATCAAATTTCTATACTCTACATGCAGAAGAAGCAGATAAAGAATTAGATAAAAATAATAAAAAGAAAAACTTAAATCCTGTAAACGCTTTCAATACTAAACTATATAATTTAGTAAATGATGTAGTTAAAAATGGAGAATTTCCTATAACTTTAGGTGGCGACCATGTTATAGCAATTGCTTCTGCTCTTGCTTCTATAAATACTCATAAAAATATGGGAATTATATGGGTTGATGCTCATGGAGATTATAATACACTTGAAACTACTCAATCTGGTAATTTACATGGCTTACCTTATGCAGTTATTACAAATTATGAGAAAAAGCTTTTAGCAGATTTTCATAATGGAAATTTCTATAATCCTAAAAATGCTGTAATACTTGGAGGCAGAGACATTGATGAATTAGAACTTCCTAACATTAAAGATGCAGGTGTTACATTAATTTCAACAAAAGACATACAAAAATATGGTGTAGAAGCTATGTTTAAAAAAGCAATAGAAATAGCTACAAATGGAACTGATGGAGTACATATAAGTTATGACTTAGATATAATAGACCCTAAAATTGCTCCAGGTGTATCAATACCTGCCATTGATGGAATTAATTTAGACGATGCTTACAAAATAGCAGATTTAATAAATAAAGAAATTAATAAGGATGTTGTAAAATCTTTTGATTTAGTTGAACTTAACCCTCTTTTAGACAAAAATAGAGTAACAGAAGAAATTGCTACTCAAATTATAGAAAGAATACTAAAATAGAAATAAGTAACCTTTCATTTTTATTTATGAAAATTATAAAAAGATTTGAAAAGTTTCATTTTATAAAAAGCCCCAGAATTACTGGGGTTTTTTATAATTTAAATCATATAAAATAATTAAGTATAAAGAATAATTTTTTCTAATTAAATTTTAGTTCTATAAATACTATTGGAAATATTACTGGATACTTCTTTCATTATTTGCTTATTTTCTTAATTCTGCATGCACTTCTTTCTCAAGTGAATCTAAAATTTCTTTCATAGCAACATTTACTTCTTCATCTGTTAAAGTTCTATCTGGAACTCTAAATTTAAGTGCATATGCTACACTTTTCTTGCTCTCTCCAATTTTTTCACTTCTGTAGACATCAAACAATTTAGCTTCCTCTAATAATTTTTTTGCTTTCTTTTCTATTATTTTTTCAATTTGTCCAACTTCAATATCTTCATCTACTACCATTGCAATATCTCTCTCAACAGCAGGATATTTTGGAATTGGTATATATTTCTTTACATTTCTAGAATATTTAATTATTTTATCTATATTTATTTCTGCAAATAATATTCTCTGAGAGATATCATAATTTGTTGCAAGAAGTGGATTTACCTCTCCAATTGTTCCAATTATATCTCTTCCCACTTTTAAATTTGCACATCTTCCAGGATGATACATTTCATTTTCTGTCTCTTTTACAATATCATATTTTGCAAGATTTGCTATACTTAAAACGTTTTCTACTAATCCTTTTAATACATAAAAATCAACATCATCTCCATACATTCCTATTGTAAGGATTGTATCTTCTTCTGGAAGTTCACCTTTTTCTATGTTTTCATTAACATTTTTATAAATTCTAGAAATATCAAACAATTTTACGTTTTTATTTTTATAGTTATTGTTATTTTCAAGCATTTGCATCATTGATGGTACAGAAGTTGTTTTCATCATTGTATAATCTTCGCTTAATGGATTTTTTATTTTAATTGACTGTTTAGAATAAATGTTATCTTTAGAAATATTACACTTTTTTAGGTCACTCTCACTAACAAATCCATATGTGCAAATTTCAGATAATCCACTATGTACAAGTAAATTAGATATATTTTCTTCAATTGTTTGTTTTTTATTTCTTCCACCTAATGTTGTATCTGCGCTAACTAATGTTGTTTCTAATTTATCATATCCATAAAAACGTAATATTTCTTCTGCAACGTCTGCTGTTTGCTCAATATCTTGTCTAAAAAATGGTGGCTTAACAATGTCATTTTCAACTTTTATATCCAACTTGTTGAGTATTTTTATCATTTCTTCTTTAGATACATTTATACCTAATAATTTATTTATTCTTTCTACTTCTAAAGGAATTTCTACTGTTTTTTGTTTTGTTGGATAAACATCAATCATACTATCTATAGTTTCTCCTGCCCCTAGTAATTCCACTAATTCAATTGCTCTATTTACTGCTCTTATTGCATTTTCAGGAGACAAACCTTTTTCATATCTGCTTGAAGCCTCTGTTCTTAGTCCTACAGCTTTTGCAGTTTTTCTAACATTTCCTCCATAAAACACTGCTGACTCAAATACTATTGTTTTAGTATCATTTTCTATTTCAGAATTTTCGCCGCCCATTACGCCTGCAATTGCAACTGGCTTTTTGCTATCTGCAATAACAAGCATACTTTCATCTAACCTTCTCATTTGACCATCTAAAGTTACTATCTCTTCATCTTTATTTGCTCTTCTTACATTAATATGTTTTCCTTCGATAGAATTAATGTCAAATGCATGCATTGGTTGACCAAGCTCTAGCATAACATAATTTGTAATATCTACAATATTATTAATAGACCTTACTCCACAAGCACTAAGTCTTCTTACCATCCAATCTGGAGAAGGACCAATTTTAATATTCTTAGCAATTCTTGCTATATATCTATAACACAAATCTGGAGCTGAAATTTCTACTGTTAATCCTTCTATTTCTTTCTTATTTTCTACTTTCATTTCATCCAAATTTTTTCTAGGATTTTTAAATTGCTTATCTAAGGAAACTGCTGTTTCTCTTCCTAAACCTTCTATAGATAAGCAATCTGGTCTATTAGGAGTAATTTCAAAATCTATTATAGACTCCCCCAAACCTAATACATCTACAATATTATCACCTACATTTTCTTCATATTTACTATCTAAAATAAATATTCCATCCTCAATTGCATCTGGATAAGCAGCTGGATCAATTCCAAGCTCTCCAATAGAACAAAGCATTCCGCAAGATTCAATTCCGCGAAGCTTTCCAGCTTTAATTTCTTTTCCTCCTGGAAGAATAGAGTTAGGCTTTGCTACAGGTACAATTTGACCAGATGTACCAACAATAATATTACTTGCACCTGTTACAATTTGTAGTATCTCTCCATTTCCTACATCTACTTTTGTAACAACTAACTTTTCTGCATTAATATGTTTTTTAACCTCTAAAATTTTACCTACCACAACATTTTTAATCTCTTCACTTTTGTCATCTATAGTCTCAACTTTAGACCCGGTCATAGTAAGAATATCGCCTAATTCTTTTGCAGAAACATCTATGTCTGCATATTCATTTAACCATTCTACACTTGCTTTCATCTAATTACATCCTTTCATATATTCTTATTTTAATTATCAACTTTTCTTATTATTTTTATGCTTTTTTATATTAGTTATATTAATAATATGTCTAAATTTCCTTAATCAAGAAATTATAATCTATTCCAATCTTTATATAGTCCATATATTTTTTATTTAGTCAAATTTGAATTTATCGTTAATTTCCAAATTGCTTTAAAAATCTTACATCATTTTCATATAATAAACGCATATCATCTATTCCGAATTTTGCCATTGCTATTCTTTCTATTCCACAACCAAAAGCAAAACCAGAATATACTTCTGGGTCTATGCCACAATTTCTAAGAACATTTGGATGTACCATTCCACAACCTAAAAGTTCTATCCAACCTTCTCCTTTACAAACTCTACATCCTTTTCCCCCGCATACAAAGCATGATACATCTGCTTCTGCACTAGGCTCTGTAAATGGGAAATGGTGAGGTCTAAATCTTATTTGTGTTTTTTCTCCTAAGCATTTTTTTGCAAACATTTCTAATGTTCCCTTTAAATCTCCCATTGATATATTTTTATCAACAACTAATCCTTCTATTTGGTGAAACACTGGTGAATGTGTAGCATCTACACTATCTGAACGATAAACTACACCAGGACAAATTATTTTTATTGGTGGTTTTTGTGTTTCCATTACTCTTGCTTGAACAGGAGATGTTTGTGACCTCAACACTATATCATCTGTTACATAAAATGTATCTTGTATATCTCTTGCAGGATGGTCTTGAGGTGTATTTAATTTGTCAAAGTTATATGTTGCAAGTTCTACTTCTGGTCCATCTGCTATCTCATACCCCATTCCTATAAATATTTCTTCCATATCTTTTATTATTTGTGTTATAGGATGAACACTTCCTAAATTCACCTTTTTCCCAGGCATTGTTACATCTATTTTTTCATGTTCCAATTTTCTTTTTATCTCTGCTGTTTTAAATTCCATTTCTCTTTCTTCTATTAAATTTTCCAATTCATCTCTTACTTCATTTACTAAACTACCTATTACTGGTCTTTCTTCAGGTGCTATTCCTCCCATTCCCCTTAAAATCAAAGTAAGTTCACCTTTTTTTCCTAAATATTTTACTCTAGCATCATTTAAAACTTTTTCATCATTTGCATTTTTTATTTCTTCTAATGCTGATTGTCTAATCTTTTCGATTTGTTCTTTCATATCCCAAGCTCCTTTCTTTATTTTAATTAGATTGACTTTTATAATCTAATTTTTATATTTTTAACTAGAAATAGTATCAAAAAATCCATTTCATCCTTATAATAGGACGAAATGGATATCGTGGTACCACCTATTTTTATTAATAAATTATTATTAACCTCATTATAGCTATATCGTAGCCAACGTCTTTTCCTAATTAAATAATAGAATAATTAAAATATAAACTTTTACAATTTTTAATTATTTATAATTATATAATTTATAATAAATTTTTTAATTACAACTATTAATTTAATATTTAAACTATTATTGTTCAAAAAAGAACCTCAAAAGTGAAATTTCAATATAAGGATATAACAGGTTTCCAGCTTTCCCATCTCTCTATAATATCTTTTTCTTATACTTACTTTGCTTTCTACAAACGGCTTAATTATTTAATTTTTATGTATTACAATATAACAAATACATTACTTTTAATATTACATATGCACTTTTCCTACACATATGCACATATTTAAAATACTTATATATATTATCACGTTTTTTTTATAATTGCAATATTTTAATTAGATTTTATTGCTTCACATTTTACTTTTGCAATTTACATTTACTCTTACATTAATTCATTTTTTATCTTATATTTATTACTATCGACATTTATAATTTACTTTTAATTTTGTAATATTTAATTTTTCAATTCACTTTTCAATTATATTTTCACAATTTTTAGCTGTTTGCTTGACTTTTTTATGTTTTTGTAATAGAATAATATAGCATATTTGAATATGAGAAAAATAAAAGCTTCTCCCCGGTGGTTTTTGTTTTGTTTTCATATAATTAAAAGTTTAAAATTGAATGGAGGATATAGATTACCATGAACAATACTACATATAGTGTTAAAAAAAGTGAAATTGAAAGAAAATGGTATGTAATTGATGCAGCAAACAAACCAATCGGTAGAGTTGCAACAGAAGCTGCAAAATTATTAAGAGGAAAACACAAACCAACTTATACAACTCATATGGATGTTGGTGACAATGTTATTATTATTAATTGTAAAGAAGCTATTTTAACTGGAAAGAAAATGGATCAAAAAGTTTACAGACACTTTTCAGGATACATTGGTGGAATGAAAGAACTTACAGCTAGAGAAATGATGAACAAGAGCCCAGAAAAAGTTATGACACATGCAGTTGTAGGAATGCTTCCACATAATAGTTTAGGAAGACAAATGGCTAAAAAATTAAGAGTTTATGCTGGTAGTGAGCATGAGCAAATAGCACAAAAACCTGAAGTATGGGAGGTAAAATAAAATGGCTAAAGCAAAAACAGAAAAAATAGTATTTTTAGGTACAGGAAGAAGAAAAAAATCTATCGCTAGAGTTAGATTAATGCCTGGTACTGGAGTTATAACAGTTAATGGAAGAGAATTAAATGAATATTTTGGACCAGAAACATTAAAAGTAATTGTAAAACAACCATTAGTTGCTACAAATACTTTAGATAAATATGATGTAGTTGCAAAAGTTATTGGTGGTGGAATTAGCGGTCAAGCTGGAGCAATTCGTCATGGAATATCAAGAGCTTTATTACAAGCTAACGGAGAATACAGACCAACATTAAAAGTTGCAGGATTCTTAACAAGAGATCCTCGTATGAAAGAAAGAAAGAAATATGGTCTTAAAAAAGCACGTAAAGCTCCACAATTCAGTAAGAGATAAAATTCTTTTAATAGAAATTTTTAAAAACTTAGTGGTATCAATTCCACTAAGTTTTTTATTTATATTTACTTCTATATTTTTATTTAATAATTTCTATAAATTTTCTGATATAAATCTCTCTATAGTACTCCAATATAGTTCTGGTGCTACTTCTGAAGCTTCTGCATGTTTCGCCCCTTCTATTACAAGTTTTTCTTTCTTACATGCTGCTGCATTATAAACTTCATCCAACATCCAAAATGGTACAAATGTATCTTTATCACCATGGATAAATACTGTTGGTATCTTTGATTTTTTAACTTGTTCCACAGAAGAAGCCTCTTTAAAATTAAATCCTGCCCTAATTCCTGTTACAAAATCTGCAGCATTCAATGTTGGAAATGTTGGTAAGTGAAATAATTTTTCTAATTGACCTGCAAATTCATCCCATACAGATGTATATCCACAATCTTCTATTGCTACTTTAACATTACTTGGTAGTTCTTCTCCTGTTGTCATCATTGTTGTTGCTGCTCCCATTGATAATCCAAATAATATAATCTTACTATTTCCATTTCTGTTTACAATTTCATTTATCCACTTCTTTATATCTAATCTATCTAGCCATCCCATGCAAATGTAGTCTCCTTCACTTTCTCCTGCCCCTCTCAAATCTACTGTTAAAACATTATATCCCATATCATAAAACTTTTTAGTATAACTAGACATATTTTTTCCTTCACTTGCATATCCATGTATAACAATAGTCCAGATATCTGTTTTACTATTAATAAACCCATATGCATGTAACTTTAAATTGTCATCTGATGTAATATATATATCTTGTTTATTTTCATTAAACCATTTATTTAGTTCTATTGCCTCTGTATTTTCTTTTTCATCATTCCCTTGATTATTATCTAACACCATTGCTTTTGATGAATTTGCACTTAAAGCAAAATCAAAAAAATAATTTCCAACTACTATAAATATAATTCCTGCTAATATTATTAATACTAAAAATACTATCATAAAAATTAATATACCTTTCTTCATTATATTTTCCTCCAATTTTTGCTCTTTTATCCATTTTAATTTTATAAAACTTTTTTTATTTATTAATTTTTAATATATTATTTATATCTATTTTATTCATTATCTCTATAATTTTCTTCTTCATTTATTAATTCAACTAAATCATTATATGCATTTTTTGCTTTATCATCATTATATTTTTTATCTGTATATCTCTTTATTATCCATATATGTGCTGCACCTTTTGTTTCCTTTACATTTAATTTCAAATTCTTTTCTTTTGCTAATTTTTCAAATATATGTACATCTGGATTTAATATATCATATGTTCCCGTATATATTATTACATCCTCTAGCTTGTCCAGTGGTCCATTAATTGGACTTACTAAATATTTGTCCATGTCTTTACCTCCAGAATATGCTACACCAGCAATAGTAAGAACTTTTTTATTCAACATTTTATCATTTTTTTGTACAATTTCTATTTTAGGATTTTTCATTGTAACATCAAGCCAAGGTGATATAAGTATTAATTTATTAGGTTGATTTAAGTTTTCTCTTCCCGCTTCTTGTGCTAATGCTAATGCTATTCCTCCACCTGCTGAATCTCCCATTAAAATAAAGTTTTCTTTTTTTACCTTTTTAGTAACTTCTCTATATAATGGCAAAACCATACCAAATACATCTGTATATTTATATTGAGGAGTTAAAGGATAATCTGGTACAATAATAGTTGCTCCAGTATCCTTTATTAAATCTCTAAAAAAACTCCAATGCTCTCTATATAATTCTCCTACATATGAGCCTCCATGTAAATACATTATTACCTTGCCAGAACGATTTTCTTCTTCATCCGGTTTTATAGTAAATACTTGCCTATGTTGATATTCATATTCTTTTAAATTATAATTTCTAGATAAAGATTTAGGAGGTCTTGATTGTATATTTCCTGTAAATAAATATACTAATGCCAGCATTGTAAGTACAATTAATAATATAAGAATAATTAACATTAAATTTACAAATCCCATTATTTCCTCCTTTACTAAATTTAATTTCACATTTTATTTACAAATGAAATCTCTTTTTCATTTCTTCATTTACTTCCTTTTTAAATAAAATAATTGTAATAAACAATGTAATAATCGCTATAGGTGTAGCAATTATTGTTAAAATATTCATTGGTACCAATCCAATTAAACATAGAACCCCTGGTATCATACTCCATATAAATATAATTAATTGATAAATAATATATCTTGTATATATCTTAAAAGTACACATTAATAGAATCAACATAGTAACATTTGCAGTAATAATGCTTATTGGAATTGCTATTGTAAATGACCATCCTCTATATCCTATTATCCAATCTAGTGCTACACAAAGTATGTCTATTAAAATAACCTGTAACATTACTCTTGAGGCTATATTTACATTTTTCTTTATAGAATTCATAACAGTTATCCATGTATAAATAACGCCTGCAATAACCAAAAGAGACCATTTAAAATGCCTTGTTACAAAAATATTTACTATTACTGATGTTATACTTATAACAAGTGAAATTATTGTCATAATTAGCATTATTTTATTGCTTGTACTTATATTCATTATTTTAGGATATAATTTGCTTCCCTTGTTTTCACATACTTCATTAGTTTCTATTTCTAATGTTGTATTTTCATTTTCTAAATATTCAAAAAACTTCTTCTCAACCCCAGAATTCTTTAATATTGATGTAATTGTAAAAATTATGTTATCTTTATAAGACATAGTCGAACACTTTATCTTTTCTCCTCTATCTGGAGCTATCAAAAATAAAAAATTATCTATATATTTTTGATATTCTGGAAGTACATTAACTTTTCCAATATTAGAAAGAGTTGTTGTACTATATTTTCTTATTTCTATATAACTAATTTTTACAATTGGCTTTTTTAAAAATAATGGTATAAGTTTTACCCCTATGTTATTGCCTAACTTTATATTTTTCATCATTGTCCTTGCAATTTCTGTTTTGTCTAATTTCTGCTTAAAATCATCATGCACAAATTTTAATATTTCATCGAAACTAAGCAAATTAGTTTCTTTGGCACTTGCATTAATACTTATATATGAAAAGAAGTTAGTTATTGTTGTTGATTCAAAATATTTTTTTAAATTAACAGGTATACATATTTTTATTGGTCTTTTTAGTTTTTTATTTTTATTCTTTTCTATATATTCTTGATAAATTGCATAAATTAAAACTGCTGTAAAATATTGTGTTACAGTTACTTTTAACTTTCTACATCTTTTTATTATTTGTTTTAAATTTATAAAACCATGTACAACACCTATACCATAAAGAGGAATTCTTCTGCCATGTAAAATATAGGCTTTTTCTCCTCCTTTTGGTAATTTTAAATGTTTTTGATAATTTTTAATATAACTATCTTCTGTATTTTTATCATTAACCTCTATATTTTGTTTAATTTCCATTTCAGGAATATTTTTAGTTTCTTCTGGATGTGCTAAATCTATATAGTTATATGCAATTGCTTTTATAAATTCTATACTACTGCTGCCATCTGTTAAAGAATGAAACGTATCTACATTAATTTTATTTTTATAATAAGTTACTTTAAATAAGTATCCATTATTTGTATTTTTATCTATATATTTGCAAGGATAATTCTTTTCTTCATCTACTAGAACTTCTTTTGTGTTTTCTTCTAAATAATACCAAAAAAATCCTCTTTTTAGGCATACTTTAAAAGAAGTAAAACTCTCCAAAGTCTTATCTACTGCTTTTTTTAGCAAATCATGTTTAATTTCTTCTGTTAATAACACTGACATCCTATATACTGCACTAAAATTTTTATCTGAATCTATTGGAAATATTTTTGCAGAGTTATCAAGCTTTCTCCACTTTGTCATCTACACTATTCCTTTCTTTTTTACTTATAATATATTATCATAAAGTTATGTTTGTGTAAATGATTGAATCATCATAAACAATAGAAACACATATATAATATTAATTTACTATCTCAATTGCATCTTTTTTCTCTAATCCTTCTAAATTATAATAGCTCTCTGGTATTTCTCCTGCAATTATTCCTTCTACTAGAAGTACTTGATTCTTTATTTCCTCACTTATTACATTAACAGGTGTAAGTATGCTTACTTTACACACTACATCTAAATATATTCTATGTAATGTTTGGTTTATTCCTTGTGATGTAAATTCAGATTTTAAATCTGTTTCAACTGTTCCATCTAACTGTATCTTTATGTTTATGTTAGGCCCCATTCCAGAAAAAATTTTACTTCCAAAAAAGCTTCCCAATTTTATATTAAAGTTGTTGTTTTCACTTTTCTCCAATTCTTCCTGTATTTTTATTGGTATGTCTGATATAATTTCATTTACCGAAATTATATTTGTTCCTATCATTTTTATATTTCCATTTTCATCTTTTATTACATTTATTAAATCTTCATATGTATATTTTGCCATTACTAAAGTTGCTTGTTCATTTGATATTTTTGTTGCAATAGATTTTGCAACTGTTTTACATTTTTCTTCTATTATTGGATTTATACTAAGCAATACTGCTCTTACTATAGTAATTGCAATAACAAGTATTAATAAAATTTTTATAATTTTTCTTTTGTTTCTATCCTCTGTTATCTTTGGTAATTTAATTCTATGTCTTGTATAAATTTTTGTATCATTTTTAACCATTATACCTTGGAATAAATAGCTGCTGACCTACAGAAATGTTATCTACTTGTTCTATATTGTTTACTTCTGCTATTGCAGAAACAGTGCTTCCAAACTTCTTAGCTATTTTCCATAAACTATCTCCTGGTTTTACAAAGTAAATTACCATACTATATTTATAAATATTTTTATTTTCATCTATTTCTACACCATCTATAACATTTATTCTTGAATTATTAGACATAGAAACTTTAAATATAAGGTCTATTTTAATATCTATACTTTCATCTGATGTTACTACAAAATTTTGAAGTCCTACTTCAATACCTGTATCTATATTAGTATTTGTATCTATTTCATCACTTTGCATAGAAAAGTTAAATGGTAACACCATTTCTCTTGTATCAATTCCAGAAAAATTATTTACTGAATATACAAAATTTAGTTTCACTTCACCTTCATATAAAATTTTATTGTTTGACACACTTTGTTTTATAATAAATGGCATAATATCTACATCATAAATTTTTCCACCATGCATTTCTGGAATTATTTGCTTATCTCTTATACTACAGGTATCTTGCATAGTTTTCTTTGTTTGCATAGCTTGAATTTGTTTCTGTGTAAAACTAAGCTCAGCATTTGGACTATATAAATCTTGTATTATATTTAACTCCTTATTTTGATATGCTTCTCCATGTATTTTTATTTCAACTTCCACATAAATTGCATGCTCTTCAACGCTTTTTGGCTCTATTACAACATTGCATATTTCATATTTTACATCACATATGTTTTCTTCGGTTATATCTTGTACATCTATAAATCCCATAACAGGAATTATTGTCTCTACAGAGTTTATTCTATTATCATCTGTTAAATATAATATTTTAGCCTCTAAATCTGATTTAACTAAAACTTTGTTATAGCTTATTTTTACATCTTTATTTAATATTCTAAAATTGCATTTCATTATTTCTGCTAAATTATCCGTCTCATTTAATTTTATTGTATCTTTTGCATATGTTTTTGTTTCTCCACTCCCTACAAGTGAATTTACATTAAATTTCTTATTTAATACCTGTACATCACCTACGTTATTTACTTGTTTTATAAAATCTACATTTTCATTAGCAGATATAATAATATTTGCGTCAACAATTGCTCTTAAGTTTACTTTCCTTCCATTTAAAACTTTACAGTCTATACTTCTTACATTTAAGTCTAAATTTAAATCCATTCCATCTTGTGCTTCTGATATATTAAAACTTTGTGAAAATTCCAAACTAGTATTTAGGCTTCTTATGTATCCATCTTCTGTATCTGCTAAATACATTATATATGTATCTATTTTTCCTTCTATTTTAACTTTTCCATTAGATATCTCTTTTTTATAAATACATACAGTCCCACTTGTACTTACTGCATTTATAATGTCTGGCTTTATATCTGGAACTATTACATCATCTTCTATAATAAAATTATTAGTCTTCTGTAATATTACTTGGTTTACACATAAGCTATCTTTTACTGTCTCAATAGCCATTTTTTATCCCTCCTTAAATTCTGATAGTTAATGTATATTTATTTACAATAAAAAAAATTCCTATTTCTAGGAATTTAATTATAAAATATTTTATTACACTATAGCTCTTTTCTTTTTTATTGTGTCTGAAGGTACAAATAATGGACTATAACTTTCTCCATTAAACACATCTACTTCAACAGTTCTTGTTAAAACATCTGTGTAACTATAACTTACATTTCTATTTTCTTCTGTATATTTTATGACAAAAAGGCTAGGATATGCTTTTTGTATAGTGGCTTCTTTCTCAAACGATTTACTTCTTCCTAAGGAACCTTTTACTATTATCTTTTGTCCTATTTTTTCATTGATATCTGTCTTTAGTGTTGCAATATCATTTGGGCAAATCATTTTATCACCTACTTCTAAAATATAGCTAGATTATACCATTTACGACATAAATTGTCAAAAATAATACTGCCATCAAAATAGCTATACACAGCCATTGTTAAGCTATTTAACGTTATATTACATTTGTATTACATTTATATTTCATACATAATACATATAAGAACCTTTTACAAGTTTCGACATATTATATACTAAGTCGGCTTATATGAGGTGATTATATGGACAAATTACTGTACCACGAATCATATCGGTAAAATTTTGCACTTAGATGGTGACAGAAGATACACAGATAAATCAAGTTTATATTATAAAAAAGCTGGTCTACAAGCAATTGTTAAGTATATACCAGAATATAGACAACCTTCAGTTATAAAAAATTTATTAAAAAAATATAATCCAGATATTTTAGTAATAACCGGTCATGATGGAATGATAAAAAAACGGTACTAATTATAATGATTTGTATAACTATAAAAACTCGAAATACTTTATAAAATGTGTTAAAAATGCTAGAGAATTTGATACAGCAAATAATAATTTAGCCATATTTGCAGGAGCTTGTCAAAGTTATTATGAAGGCTTAATCTTAGCAGGGGCTAATTTTGCTTCATCTCCTGCAAGAATTTTAATTGATTTTGTTGATCCTTTAGTTGTTGCAGAAACTATTGCAACTGCTGATAGCTCTAAATTTGTTACAATTCGTGATTTTGAAAATAAGCTTCGTGATGGTCAAAGAGGAATTAGCGGTATAGGTACAAAAGGAAAAAAACATAAAAAGATGTTAATATTATAATAATACAATATTAACATCTTTTATAATCTATTACATCTATTATAGCTTTTATATCTTTTATATCTTACAATATTTATTATAGTTTACTGTAAAAAGTATATTGGAAAGTTTGTGCAAACTTTAAACTTCTTATGATACTTTAAAAAATTTTTGATAATTGAATTGACGAATATATAGAAAAATTTGTTTTAATATTCATTTTATATATTCTTTATATTTCTTTTCTTAAACACTATATATGTTGGTATTAGCATAATTATAAAATATATAGCATTTATGACAATTGAGAATTCAATTGTTGTACCCTCATACATAGGAAGTGCTCCAAAGAAGTGCTGTGTTAAGTCCCAGTTAGGAGTAACAAAATATCTTATCCAGTCTAAGTCCATTTGTAAACCAATCATATTAATCATAGAAGATCCCATATAACCTAGCAATGTTAATGTAATTGCAACTGCACTATTATTAAATAATGTACTAAGTGCAAATGAAAGTGTCATTAATAAAACATATATAGGAAGCTTTCCAATTGTTTGTATTAGCATATAACTTGCTATGTTCATTTCTTGAATTTCATGTGCATTAAAATCATATTCTATAGTAGGCGTACCAAAGCTATCAAAACCAAATATTATACCTCCTACTATAAATTGCATTAGCATAATAGAAATTATTATAATCGCAACCATAATTAAACATGTAATAAATTTAGAAGTAAGTATTGTTGCTCTTTTATATGGTCTTACAAGTAAAAGTTTTATTGTTCCTTTATTAAATTCTTCACTAACAATTGTACCTGCTATCATAACAATTATTATAACTATAAATATTTCATAGTGTGAGAAGAAGTTTACTAACATCCCTCTAGCATTGCTTTCGTCCTGTGTTCTAGTACCATTCTCAATATCATATCTAGCCTTATTTGCACGTTCTAAATCATCATAATAATCTTGTTTCATTAAAGTGCTTTCTGTTTTTCCTCCGCCTGCCTCAAAGTCTATAATGTTTATACTTGAATTATAATAATTATCTATTAACCTATTATAATAACTAGATTCATAACTAATATTTTTCTCTAGTCTCCACTCTAATGTCTGCTTTTGAACTTGTAAATATTTTATCATTTTGTTAGCTTCTGCTATCTCTTTATCACTTTTTGATTCTTTTATTATTTTATTTTGTTCTTTTAATTGTTTTTCTGCTTCTTCTAAGTCACTTTTTGCAAAAAATTGCCAATCTTCTTTATCTAATTTTGAAATTAGTTCATTACATTTTTCTAAAGTTTTTTTATAAGCTACTTCATCCTTATTTTTCTCTGTATCAAATGTTGCTAGCTCTCTTAAATATGGATTTACTTTTGATTGAACAATTGAAAATTGCCATGAATTTACTCCATATTTTTTCATTAACTTATAAGTTTCCAAACTAGACTTATAATCTATATATTGTGATTTATCGCTTTCTTTTAATGGATCTAATTCTTGAAGATCTTTTTCTACATAATCTATTTGCTCATCTAAATTGCCATAATAGTTTATATTTTCTGAATTACTTATGTTTCTCATTATTATATTATAGCCTACTATAAAAATTAAAGTCACTAGCATAACTATGTAAAAACTTTTCTTTTTAAAAATCTTTACAAACTCATTTTTTATTAATCTAATCAATTACATTACCCCCTGTCTTTTTTAAGAATGCATCCTCTAATGAAATTTTATTTTCATTTACAGCATAAATTTTTATGTCATTTTCTACAAGTTTTTTTATAACACTTGGTACTTCATCTCTATCAACTGCTATTTTAAACATATTCCTATTTACAATTGTTACATTTTTAAACATTTTATCTATCATTTCTGTATTATCAATTTCAAATATATATCCACTTTTCGCAATATTTTTTACATCTTCAATTTTGTTTGTTTCCATTACTTTACCATTTTTTATAATACAAATTTTATTACAAAAAGTCTCTAATTCTAAAAGATTGTGACTTGATATTAAAACTGCCATTTCTTCTTTTTCTGCTAAATCTTTTAAAAGTTCCCTTATTTCTTTTATTCCTTCAGGGTCTAAACCATTTGTTGGTTCATCTAAAATTAATAAATTAGGTTTGTGCAAAATAGCTTGAGCAATTCCCAATCTTTGTCTCATTCCTAGGGAATATCTCGATACTTTGTCGTTTATTCTATTTTCTAATTTTACTAATTTTACAACTTCGTCTATTCTTTCTTTTCCAACTCCTTTATACAAATTCGCAATTAACTTTAAATTCTCATATCCAGTTAAGTACATGTATAAATCTGGATTCTCTACTATTGCTCCTACATTTCTTATTGCATTTGTAAAATTACTTGTTATATCATATCCATTAATTTTAACTGTTCCACTAGTAATACTTTGAAGTCCTAAAATAAGTTTAATAGTAGTTGTTTTTCCAGCTCCATTAGGTCCTATAAAACCTAAAATATCTCCTTTCTCCAATTCTAAAGAAACATCTTTTAAAATTTCCTTTTTCCCAAAGTTTTTGTGTAAGTGTTCACACTTAAGTACTACATCTCCCACTTTATCTCCTCCTAACTTAAATTTTTAAAATCTTTAAAATTTTTAGTTTTCTGCCTACTAAATTTTATATTTAAAATTATTAAGCTTTATTTTATGAACTTATAATACCATATAATTTATTAAGAAAAAATTAGTTAAATCATTAAGTTTTTATTAAGAAGTAAATTTAAAATTTTATTTATCACATATATAATTATATTTTTCAACTCCATGCTTACATATATTTTCAAAACTTCATTTATATATTTTTTCCTCAAAAAAAGAAATGGCTGTACTTAAGATTCCAAGCCACTTCTTCTTATCTATATCTCATTTAAGGGTAATTATTTATATAACATTTTATGGGGTTTTTATTATCTATATCTTATATTTACATCACATTTCTATTTTTTATATACTATAAGCATCACACTCCTTATTTTATATATTTGAATTTATTATTTATTTTATATATTTTAATATCTTTGAAATTATTCTATCATAGCATTCCTCCTTCTCTAAATTCTAATGCTATTTTTCTTTTCCATCTTTCTCTATCTCCTCCTTTCTTAATATGTTTTTATTTTACATTTTATTTATGACCATTTTATGAATTAATTTTGAAGTATTAGTAAAGTTTTCATTAAAAACTTCTTAATAAAATATAAAACTTCTATTATTACTATAATTTAATTAATAATAGAAGTTTATAACTATATATTTTTTATTATTATTTATTACTCATTATTTATATTTCATTTTTATTATTTATTTATATAATTTCTTTATAATATATAAAATAAATAATAATTTAATTTTCTACCATTATTATTTTTTAGCCTAAATCCAAATCAAAATAAAACTCTACTCCATCTTCTTTATTTGCAACACCATATTCGTTTTTATAATTATTCATAATCGCTTTTACTAAAGCTAAACCTATTCCTGTTCCTCCATTTTCTCTATTTCTAGAAGTATCTACTTTATAAAATCTTTTCCAAATTCTTTCTAAGTCTTCTTGTTCAATATTTTCTCCAGTATTATAAACATATAATCTTACTTTATTCTTATCTTTTAGTTTTTCTAGTCTTATTTCTATTTCTTTTTTACCATTTTTCTCTTCTGCATGTTTTATAGCATTTGTAAAATAATTTGTTACAGCTTGGTCTATATAAAATTCATCTGCATAAATATATACTGGTTCTTCTTGTCTAAAATTTATAGTTATTCCGTTTTCTTTTAGCATAACATTACATTTTCTAATAACTTCATCAATAAGTTCTTTTAGATCAAATCTTTCATTAGTAAACTCTCTTTTACCATATTCTATTTTCATAAGTTCCAAAAGCTGTTTTACCAGTTTGTCCATTTTATTTGATTCATCTAAAATAACTTCTGCATAAAATTTTCTAGATTCATCATCTGTCGTTACATTCTCTAATAATCCTTCTGCATACCCTTGAATTAATGCTATTGGTGTTTTTAATTCATGTGATACATCTGAAATAAACTGTTTTCTCATTTCATCTATCTTAGACTTCTCTTCTATATCTTTTTCCAATTCTATATTATTATCTCTAAGCTGCTTTATAATAGTTTCTAATTTATTAGACATAGTATTAATATTCTTACCAAGATCATTAATTTCATCATCTACATCCTTTGTTACATATTTTTGACTAAAATCAAGTCTTGCCATTTTGTTTGTAATACTATTTAACTCTAAAATAGGATCTGTAAATTTCTTAGAAATTACAGACGCTATAATTCCAGAAATTATTATTGTTATACATCCAATAAAAATTAATACATTATTAGAAATTCTAACACTTTCTTCTATTGGAGCAATTGGAATTCTTATATATAATTTATAATCATTTACTAAATTTCCACTTAGTAATATATAATTCATTGAACTATTGCTACTTACTACTTTTCTTATTATAATATCTCTATCTTTATATATAATATTCGTTTGGTCTTGACTACTTGCAGATTCGTTATCCATAAGTTGATCTATAGAACTTATAAAATCTCTATTTGTTGAAAATACTATAATATTATTATCTGCTTGAATTAGTATGTCAAAATTATTTTTAAATGCAATATTTTTTAGTTCTTCATCTAAATCTATATTAGCACTATTAGATGAATAATACTCATTAATTCTAGCATATACAGCTCTTACAGTATTTGTTTTTGAATACATATAAAACGTTTCTAGAACTACACTATTCACTAATATTAAGCATAATATTATAAATATTATAACAATACACATTACTAAAAACAATTTAAATCTTACAGATTTTAACTTTTCTTTTATCTTATCCATTACAAATAATCCTCTTATTATTTTACTTCAAATTTATATCCTACGCCTCTTATAGTCTCTATGTATTTTCCTTTTTTACCAAGTTTATGTCTTATTTTCTTTATATGACTATCTATTGTTCTAGAATCTCCATAATAGTCATAATTCCATACATTATTTAATATTTTATCTCTAGATAAAGCAATATTTGCATTATCCATTAAATATTTCAATAATTCATATTCTCTTAGACTCATTTCTATTTCTTTTCCATCAACTTTTACAGTCCTTCCTTCTGTATCTATGGTAATTCCTTCGCAATCTATTACTTTATTTTCTTCTACTTGAGTTCTTTTCAATATTGCTTCAACTCTAGCTACTAATATTTTAGGACTAAATGGTTTAGAAATGTATTCATCCACACCTAATTCAAAACCAAATAACTCATCTTGCTCCTCGCCTCTTGCCGTTAACATAACAATTGGTACCTTAGAAGTTTGTCTTATCTGCCTTAAAACAGACCATCCATCTAGTTTTGGCATCATTACATCTAATAAAATTAAGTTTATACTATTTTGATTTTCTTCAAATACTTTTAAGGCTTCTTCTCCATCTCCTGCCTCTAATATTTTATATTGTTTTTGGCTCAAAAAGTCTTTTATTAGTTTTCTCATTCTTGATTCATCATCTACAACTAATACTGTTATATCGCTCATACATACCTCCTAAAACACATAATTATTATATATTATAACTATTTATTATGTCTATAGTGTGAACAAAAAATATATTTTTGTCAAAAAAAATGCCCCACACAAAAAGTGTGGGGATTAGTGTGTGACATGTTTTTTTAGTTAGAGTTCCGAAGCTTAAACTTGCTTTAAGAAGTCTTTACTCCTCAGGTAAGCTCAAGCTCGATTTCCAGAAGCCCAGCCTCATAAGTAGTATCTGGCGGGCTGTACTTGGTACGATAGCCGTTCCTCACGGCACGGTTCCTAAGGGTGCTAATACGATTGGGGTTGTACTCCAATGCGAACTGCCTCTTCAAGTTTTTGTCGTCTCCGCCCATCCGATAGCTGAGGGAGAACTTTTCCCAGTCCTGAAAAATCAAGATCCGAGCTTTCATAAGCGGACTCTCGCTGAACAACACGCTGGTACGCAGAAGCTGCGTAACTTCCTGCCAAAGGCTTTCTTCCTCTACTTCGAGGCTAGGAAAATGCCCCGTATTCCTCATGGAATACAATGCCCTCATGATTTCTGCCTGCTTAGTTTCGTCTTTCTGTCTCATTTTTATATCTATCCTCTCTATTATAATGTCACACACTCATGAGGAACTCATATAAATATTATACACCATTTTCCAGATATTTGCAAATTTATTTGCTTATTTTGTAATTTTATTTTCTGTTTTTTTCGACTTTTTAGGCTTTTTTTCAACTTTTACAATTGCCTCTGAAACTTTTTTTGCTGATTTTGTTATTTTTGTACTTATTCTATTTATTGTACTAATCTCTTCATCTTTCTTCTTATTACTTTTTTCCTTTTTACTAGTTAATTTATCATTTTGTTGTTTACCATTTACTATTTCATCTATATTTTTATTTATTCTTGTATTAACTAGTTCTTCTAATTTCTCATTACTTATACTTTTTGCAACAGTTTTTTTACTATTTTCATTAAAGTCACTTTTATCTGCAACATATACTTTTTGTGTAGGATATGTAAGTTTAACATTTTCAGATTCTAGTACTTTTAATAACAATAAATTAATTTGTTCACAAAACTCTAAATATTCATTATAGGATACAATATTTGTATTAAAGAATATTCCTATTTCTATACCATCTTCTGAAATATTTTTAAAATATACCATAAGTCCACTTACAATTACACCTTCTGTATTTGAAAGTGCAAATCTTAACTTACCTATAATATTTTCTACAACGTCAGAGTTTGTTTCCAAAGCTAAATTTAAAGTTGTAGAATATCTTCTCATTGGAAGCCTTGCATAATTTATAACAGGTTCATTAGACAGTGTAGAATTTTGTATTGTAACTACAGTATTATCTGTCATTCTAAGACGTGTACTTCTAAATGTTATATCTTCTACAGTACCTGAATAATTTGTAGTTTGTATCCAATCACCTACTGAAAATGGCTTATCTAATATAATTGCCATTCCACCAAATAAGTTTTTTGCAATATCTTGTGCTGCTAAAGCAACTATTACTCCTCCTAATCCAAGTCCAGCAATTAGCCCACTTAAATTAAAGTTTAACTCTGTCATTACTAGAAATACTGCAATAACATAAATAATTCCCTTTGTTACTTTGCTAATAAAATTAACTAAAGTTTGGTTACCTTTAATTCTTCTATGGTTTGCAATCTTTTTAAATATTTTAGAATCTGGTGAAAATATATTTGCTATTCCAACTGCTAAAATTATTATAATTCCTATTCTAAATATCTTGTTACATATAGCTGTTAAATTGTTTGGAAGGCCTAGAGTTAAAACAGCAATATGTAATCCAATCCATATAATAACTGACTTTAATGGTTTATATAGTGAGTTTTCTCTTATCTCTTTTCCTTTACTTTTCCATTTAAAAATTTTAATTATTCCATATGCAATTAATGAACTTAATAAACAAAAAAGTATTACTATTACGATTGCTATGAACATTGTTAAAATTTGCTCTGTACTAATATTCTTAAAATAGTTAATTACTGAATTAATTACTTCCATTATTCCTCCAATCTAGCTATAACTGCTTTTATTTTTATTCCTTCGTTCATAAACATTTGCTCATGTTCTGTAACAATGTTATCCCAAAAGTTCTCTTCTTTTTCTAAATCATATGTAAATTTTTCTATGGTAAAACCTGTTTGCTTGAAATATAACAAACTATCTGCAAATAAAGAATCATCATCTGTTTTAAAAAATATTTCTCCATTTTTTTGTAAAAATTGTTTATATTTATCCAATTGCCTTATATGTGTAAGTCTTTTTTTATGATGTTTCCCACGAGGCCAAGGATTACAAAAATTTATATATATTCTTTTTACATTATCTTCTAAATTTAAAATATTCAAAATTCTTTCTATATCATATCTTGTTATTATAATGTTGTCAATTTCTTTTTTATTTTCATTATATTTTTGCTCAATATTTCTTTTAGCCAGCCCAAGCATTGCATCTACTAAGTCTATTGCTAAATAATTTATATTATGATTTTTTACTGCTAATTGTGATATAAAACTTCCTTTACCACAGCCTAATTCTAAATGCAATTCATTGCTAGGTTCTTTAAAGGCTTCTTTCCATTTACCTTTATATTCTTCTGGATTATCTATATAAAATTTACTTGCCTCTAATTCTGGTCTTGCCCATGGTTTAAATCTAATTCTCATAATCTATTCCTTTTAATTTTTTATTTGTAAAATTTTTATGATATTTTTTTATAACATTATTACTTTTACAATTATCTTATATAACAATTCAATTATATATTTTTAAAATTAATCTGTCAAATGTAAGTTTTAAAGCATTATTATCACATCTTTTTCTGGACTTTTTATTATTTTAGGTATACAATAGTTTATGTTAATTAAATACATTAAAATTAAAGTAGAGCTTTAATTTTTAAAACTTTAATTTAGTATATTTATTCTAATATCTAATTATAAATTATTTATAATTAATTTTGCAGAAAGGAATTGGTCTAATTACTTAGACTATTACAAACATAAAATGGAAAATTATTTAGATTTAACAACTAATCAAAATTATAATAAACTACAGGAGGCTGGCAAAGTAATCTTAAATGGTGGCTTAGTTCTTTTTCCTACTGAAACTGTATATGGGATTGGTGCTAATGGACTTAATGAAATCGCTGTAAAAAAAATATATATTGCTAAAGGAAGAAGTAGTGATAATCCTCTAATACTCCATATATCTGACTATGATATGCTTAAAACCATATCTCAAAATATATCAGATATTGAATACAAACTAATAAATAAATTTTGGCCTGGACCTTTTACTATTATTTTAGAAAGAACATCTATTGTTCCAAATGTAGTTACAGGTGGACTAAATACTGTTGGTGTCCGTATGCCAAGCAATAAAATTGCACATGAATTAATTAAATATGCAAATGTTCCTATCGCTGCTCCAAGTGCAAATATTTCTGGTAAGCCAAGTGGTACAAATTTAGATGATATTTCTGAAGAACTATTTAATAAAGTAGATTACATTGTAAATGGTGGAAGTTGTGACATAGGATTAGAGTCTACTGTAGTACGAGTAATAAATGGTATTCCACATATTTTAAGACCTGGCAAAATAACAGCAGAACAAATAAAATCTGTTGCCGGAGATGTTGTAATTGATGAACATGTTTTAGGTAAATTAGAGATAAATCAAAAAATTTTATCACCTGGCATGAAATACAGACATTATGCGCCTAAAGCTAAGTGCATATTAGTATATAGCAAAGATAATTTAAAAATGATAAATAAAATAAATGAGGTTTTACATGAATATAATAATCCCGTTGTAATCGCTTGTACAGAAAATATAAAAATGTATAATATAAAAAACAAAATAGATATTGGCTCAAAAGAAAATTTAGAGGAAATTTCTAAAAACTTGTTTACAGACTTAAGAAAAGTAGATAAATATAATCCTGATATTGTAATTATAGAAGGTGTTAATAAATCTGGTATGGGACTTGCTATAATGAACAGATTAATCCGTGCTTGCGAATATAATTATATTGAAATTTAACAAATTATTTATTAATAAGTTAAAACTGCATTAACAAAAAATGTTAAATGCAGTTTTTTATTTTATCTACTCATATTTTTGCTATATTATATATTTGTTTGCGTATATTAAATATTTGTTTTTTTATTTTTTACTATTTTATTATTTAACTTCTTATTTTTAAACTTTTAAATTTTTATTATTTTACATATTCATTTAAAGGTTTTACTCTATATTGTAATTCTCCCATTCTATCTGTTGGCACATATCCATCCTCACTGTTCATTACATCTGGAATTCTATTTACTACAGATGCACATGTTAGTTCTACTGTGCTTGGTCTTGCAACAACTATAGTTGTATTTGGCTCTCCTTCTATTGTCCACTCATTTTTATCATAGTCTTCTTTAGAATAAACTTTTCCTATACATTCTGTTTCAAGAATAATTCCTTCTTTTGTAGTTGTTGTAACTACTGCACTCATTCCTGTAGCAGTTCCAGCTGGAACATTCATACCTAATGTAGTAGAATAAATATCTTCTTTATATGTTTGTGGTACAGTCTTTTGTGTCTGTCTTTCCACTGTTAGTCCTAATTTCTCGCATAGCCAACCATTTACATTCCACATATATGAAGGTAAGTAGTTTCCTGCTTCTATTACTTTTTGTCTTTCCTCATCAGAGATTTTATCTACAGATGCTACTTTTTCTTCAAATTCATCTAATGTAAGTCCTGCACCATGAGCTTCTGCTAAAGCTATTCCATAATCCTCTACATTATAGCTAGAACTTCCTTTTATTTTTGTTATTTTATGTGTTGAACCTGCTATAGAACTAATAAGTTGTCCCCAATAAATATCTTGATATCCACTTCCTGTTATTGTGCAACCATTTTTCTTAGATAATTCATCTAATTTTTTTGTTATTTCTGGATTAGAATTTGCTGGATAAAAAGCTTCTTCACAAGTTGTAATTGCATTTACTCCCATTTTTGCACATAACATTAATGCATCTTCTACATCTTTTATTAAGCTCATAGTCGTAACAATAACTATATCTGGTTTTGTTTCTTTTATAATATTTTCTGCTTCACTAACATTTTTTATTATAACATTTTTATTTTCTGTTTGCATTACTTCTCCAATGTCTTTTCCTATAACTGCTGGATTTACATCAACAGCACCAACTATTTCTGCACCTTTTTCAAATACATAACGCATTGTGTATGCAGACATTTTGCCAGTTCCATATTGCATAACTTTAATTTTTCTATCCATAATATCCCTCCTAAAAAATTAAGCTTGAACATTTTAATATTCAAGCTTGTACTTATAAATAATTATATACTAAATTGAAATATTTATTCAACACATAATTTAATAAATTTACAATTTAGTTAATTTAATTTACAATTTTTCTATTTTACAAATTTACATTAAAACTATATTTTATTTCTTTAATTAACTAAAATTTACGAATTATTAAATATTCCAGAAATCATCTTACCTATTCCGTTAAAAATTCCTATAAAAATATTTACTATTGTTTTTATAAATATATTATCATTATATAAATTTAACATCCAATCATGAGTTGGAGGAATAACCCACAAAATAAGCCCTATAACAATTAATATAGCAATTATTATAAATAGCATAACATATTGTTTCCACGTCCATTTAAATTTAACTTTATATCCTAGACTTTTTAAATATTTATAATATGCATTATTATATTCTTGCTCCATTTCTGCTTGCCTTTTAGCATAAGCTTCTCTCTGCATTCTTAAATTTTCCTGCTCTTTTTTTAAGGCTTCCTGCATGCTACGTTGTAAATCTTTATTATTAATATTTTCCTGCGAGTACGTTTGAGAATTATTCTTGCTATTATATATATTATTATTTAAATTTGTATATATCTCTTGCTGTTTTTCTAGTTCTTCTTGTTTTTCTCTTTCTCTATCACTTGCAAGTTTTTCATCATATTTTTCCCTTGACAGTTCATCACTTAATACATTATAGGCCTCGTTTATTTCCTTCATTTTACTTTCTGCTTTAATTTTGTTTTCATCTGTCTGTAAATCTGGATGATACTTTTTAGCTAAAACTCTGTATGCTTTTTCTATTACTTCTTTAGAAGCTTTCTCACTAACTTCTAATATGTCATATAGTGTTTTTTTCATTTTTCCCCCATTATAAAACCTTCTTTATAAAGTATAACATTTTTAATAAAAAAATAATAGTATTTATAAATATTTTGTGTTATAATGAAGAAAAATATTTAGGAGTGAGCAAAGTGAAACTTTCATCTGACAATGAAACATTAGCAGAAAACAAAATACTAATACTGTATATACTAGATAAATTATATGCACCAATTGATAATTCAAATTTATACAGAATAATTTTGTCTTCACAAGATATGAACTACTTTTATTACCAACAGTTTTTACTAGACTTAATTCAATTAAACTATATAAAAGGTTATAAAAAAGATACTAAAGATTTTTATGAAATAACAGAACATGGTAGAGAAGCATTACATTTAACTATAGACATGTTACCTGGTATAATAAAGCTGAAAGTTGATATAAACTTAAAAAATGAAATTTCTGCAACAAAAGAGCAAGAATCTGTAATTGCTGAATTTACTCCAAAGAGTGAAACAGAATACACTGTAACATGCAAAATAAATGAAAACAGTAAATGTATATTTGAATTGAAAATTTTCTGTGGTTCACGTGATGAAGCTAAAAGAATAGCCGATAATTGGAAAACAAATGCTTACAAGATTTACCCAGAAATGTTAAGTACATTAAATAAAAACTTTTAAGTACAAATTAAGACAGATTATTTTAAGAAAAAATAGTCTGTCTTTAATTTGGTAATTAGCCCCACTGTTTTACAAGGAATCTAAAAGTTCCTAGCTGTAAGTAATCATAATTTTTTAATATTGTCTTCCCCAATAAACCATTTTAGTTGCTGGTTTTCCACAACATACACATTTATCTGATAAGTGTTCCTGCTCAAAAGGTATACATCTAGATTTAGCTCCTGTAAGTTCTTTTATTTTATCTTCACAAGCTTCATCTCCACACCACATTGCTTTAACATATCCTTGATTTTCTTTAAGATTTTTTTCAAATTCATCCATATTTGTAGCAATAGTAGTCTTTTTATTTACTCTTTCAACACATTCATTATACATATGTTTTTGAATTTCTTCTAATAATTCTTCTATCTTGTTTGATAATTCTTCTATTTTTATAACTACTTTTTCTAGTGTATCTCTTCTAACTACAACACATTGGCCATTTTCTATATCCCTTGGTCCAATTTCAATTCTTACTGGAACCCCTCTTAATTCCCAATAATTAAATTTATAACCTGTTGAATAATTATCTCTTAAATCTACTTCTACACGGAATTTTTCTTCTAATTTATTCTTTAATTCTGTTGCTTTTTCTATAACACCTTCTTTATGTGCTGCAACTGGAATTATAACTATCTGAATTGGTGCTACTTTTGGAGGTAATTTTAGTCCTCTATCATCTCCATGTGCCATAATAACTCCACCTAGTAATCTTGTGCTAATTCCCCATGAAGTTTGATAACCATATTCTTCTTTTCCCTCTTTATTTTGAAATTTTATATTAAATGGTTTCGTAAAATTTTGTCCAAAATAATGTGATGTACCAGATTGAAGAGCTCTACCATCATGCATTAATGTTTCTATTGTATATGTATTTTCTGCTCCTGCAAATTTTTCGCTTGGTGTTTTCTCTCCTTTTAAAACTGGTATTGCTAGTAAATCTTCTACAACTTGTGCATATATGTTAAGCATTTGTATAGTACGTTCTCTCGCTTCTTTTTCTGTAGCATGTATTGTATGGCCTTCTTGCCATAAAAACTCGCGAGAACGTAAAAATGGTCTTGTTTCTTTTTCCCATCTTAAAACATTACACCATTGATTATATACTAATGGTAGGTCTCTCCATGAGCTAATCCATTTAGAATATAATGTTGAAAACATTGTTTCTGATGTTGGTCTTACAATTAATTTTTCTTCTAATGGTTCTCCTCCAGCTTCTGTAACCATTGCTACCTCTGGTGCAAAACCTTCTACATGATCTTTTTCTTTTTGTAATAAACTTTCTGGAATTAATACTGGAAAATATACATTTTTAACTCCTGCTTTTTTAAACAAATCATCCGTATATTTTTGTATATTCTCCCATATTGCATAACCATATGGTTTTATTGCAATACATCCCTTTGTATCTGTATAGTCTGCAAGCTCTGCTTTAAGTACTATATCTGTATACCACTTAGCAAAATCTTCTTCTATATTTGTAAGCTCTTTAACAAATTCTTTATCCATAAAAAATCTCCTATCTATATGTATTATACTTTCTCAATTTTAAATTATATAAACAAATTTAAAAGATATGTTACTTTTTGTTTTATTGTTTATTATAATATTATTAACTTTTTTTGCTAGTTTCAATTTCTTCGTTTTTACTTGGAATTTCTAGCTCTGCTGTATCATCTGGCAATTCTCCATTAACTATGTCGTCTATTACAATTTGCTTATTACTATCTAATTTATATCTTGGAAGCTCTGGTAAATCTTTTAAACTTGATAATCCAAACATTTTTAAAAACTCATTTGTTGTAGAAAATGTAGTAGGTCTTCCAGGAGCATCAAGTTTTCCAGTTTCAGCAATTAAATTATAATCTAATAATTTATAAATTACTCCATCTGAACTTACTCCTCTTATTGCCTCTATCTCAGCTCTTGTAATTCTTGGGTTATATGCAATTATTGAAAGTGTTTCCATTGCAGACTGTGACAACTGCAATTTAGCTCTTTTATCAAAAATCTGGCATATATAATCGTAATTTTTCTTTTTAGTGCATAATTGATATGCTCCATCTACATTTATTATTTGAATTCCTCGATCTTCTTTTTCATAATTTTCTTTCATTTCATTTACAATACTTATTATATCAATTGATTCAGCTTCTAAAACTGTCATAAGCTCTTTAATAGTTACTTCTCTTCCTGCTGCAAATAAAATTGATTCTATTATCCCCATGATTCTTTCTTTTTCCATCTATTCCACATCCTATTGTACTCTATTTATTTTTCATCATACAAAACTCAATTAATGCTTTTTGTTTTTCATACCTATCCATATCTTTTTCTTCTATACTATATTTTCCATATTAAGCTCTCTTTTCCTAAAACTATTTTATATAATACCATATTTTTCATATCCTTTCAAGTATGTACTTACGAGAACTTGTTCTAAATTCTTCCATTTTTTCTTGAATATTTTTTCTTATTATGTTATATTATAAAAAATTAATAGATTGGTGGTGCATATTATGAACAATTTAGATGAAAACATAGAAAATAAAAATTCTGAAAAAAAAGAAATTAAAATTGTTTCTGGAGACGGAGATGGTCTAAATATTTCACCCGTTCGTGAGCACATAAATATTGAAAAACCACATGAAAAACCTAATAAAGATAAAATAATTATTCCTGAAGAGAAAAAATAATTTTTTTATAATTATAAATTTTAACAAAATTTAATTAAATATATTATAGATAATAAATAAAATAATTATTATATTTGACAGATAATTATTTTGTTTATTATCTGTCACTAAAAAACTAAAAAATTCAGCTTTTCAGCTGAATTTTTTAGTTTTGATATATATTATATAGCCTCTTTATTTTCGTCTTCGGCATTTTCCTCTGCCTTATTTGTTGTATTTCCTTCTCCTGCAACTTCTAAGCTTCCTACTGAAACTTCATATGCCATTCTATTTTCTATTGTTCCATCTTCATGTTTTTTCTCATATGCTCTAGATTGAACTCTACCAATTATTTTTAATTCTGTTCCTACTTGCATATTTTCACAAAATCTTGCATTTCTTCCCCATGCAATACATGGAATATAGTCTGATTTATTGTATGCTCTATTTACTGCTAATAATACATCTGCAATTTCTCTACCAAATGGAGTTTTACGATAAATAGGTTTCTTACAAATATAACCTGTTAAAGTAACTTCATTTGAAATTATGTCTTTTCCAGCCTTTACTTCCTCTTCTTGATTTTCTGTAAGTTTAATATCTTTTGCAAATACTGTAAGTACTAGTCTACTCTTTTCATTTTCATAGCTATTATATGATCTAAATTGTCCGTCTATAATTACTTTACTGTCAACCTTTATGTCGTCTCCTATTAATAGTCTTTCAGATATTGTAACAGGTATAATATCTGAACTTCCACTTAAACGTGGTACACTTATGTCGAATACATAGAATTTTTCTCCATATATCTCATGACTAAATCTTTTTTCACTTGTTACTTTACCCATTAATGTAATATGGTTATTCTCCTCATAAATAGTATTCAATTTAATTTCCTCCTCTTATTTGTTTCTTAAAATTTATAATATCTCTTAAGCTGTAACCCAGCCACATTTTATATTATACCACTTTTAATTTGCTTTGTCTACATAAAATGTTATATTTTTCTATTTTTATAACGACTTTTTCCCTATTCTTTAAGTTTTAGCCTAGATATTATATTAATTATAGAATAATTTTACTTTAATTATAGCCATAAATTTCTTGGTTATACATATTTTAATAATTCTGGTTGTTATTTTCCGCATCTTTTTTTGTTACTAATCTACTGCTTTCATTGTTAATAGTGTTATTACTTATAGAATTAGTTGATGTAACAACAGTATCATCACTATTGGTTATCATTGCAAAAGATAACACAAATAAAACAATTACCATACAAATAGTTACAATATATGTATACATCTTATTTTTATTAATTACAAAAAACATATTTCCTCCATAGCAAAAATCTATTTTATTATTATGAAAGTTTTTATATTTTTATTCCATTTCTATAAAATTATTTCTTATATTTTTTGCTATTTTTCCATACAAATACTATTTTGTCGAACTTAGTCACATTATATTTATATTTGAATACTATATATTATAAATATCAAAAAGGAGGAATTTATAATGGAATATGATAAAGGAATTTGCCCTGTAGTTAATGTTGATGGTATTTTAGCAACAGGAAAACAATTCGATTTAGATATTACTTTACCATGTGATGACCGTAGTGTTATTTATGGAATAGTAAAAGATTGTTATGGTGACCCAGTTGACAATGCTGTTGTTAAATTAGTAGAAGTTGTTTGTGATTGTGGAAAAGAAGAAAGAAGACCTGTTTCTCATACTTTTACAGATAAAAACGGCGAATTTGTATTTGGACCACTTTGCGCAAATAGATATTATGAAATAAACATTTGGGTTGATGAAGTAAAACATTGCAAAGTTTGTGTAGAAAGCAAACATGAAGGCAAATGTTTAAAGGGTGTAAAATTAGATTGCCCACCATGTAGACCAGATAAACCATGTAGACCTGAACTTCCTTGTAAGCCTGAAAAACCATGCTAAATTAATAAACGCAAAAAAATAACGAATAATTAATAAGACATATTAAATTATCCGTTTTTATTAAGCATAACTAAAGCACACTTTTAAAAAGTGTGCTTTAATAATTATAAAAATAGTTTATCTAAAAAATATTATTAGCTTTACTCTTTTGTATTTATATATTTTTATGTTTTACATTAAAATTAAATATTATAATATTCCCAATTTTTTTGCAAATTGTTTTCCTTTTTTCATTACCTTCTTTTTATTTTGCTCCATTGTACCAGCATAAATCATAGCAACACCTGCTGATAATAATCCACCAACTAACATACCTTTAACAAATTTCATTTAAATTCCTCCTTATTTTATAATTTTTTGTAAATATGAAATATTTTATTTCTTGACTTTATTATGTCTTATTTTTCTTTTTTATATACATCTTATACCAAGAATAAATTTCATATATTGCTATAATAAGTAAAAAAACACCAAAAATTTTTCTTAATAAATTAACATTCATTTTGCTTGAAATAATTGCACCTATAGTAGCTCCTACTACACCTACAATTACAATAGTAATTCCTAATTTCACATCTATATTCTTTTTCCTTAAACTAATAAAAATTGCTGCTATAGCAGTTGGAACAAAGAATACCAAATTTGTTGCTTGCGACACATGCTGGTCCAATCCCATAATTATAGAAAGAAGAAGTATTAAAATAGTACCTCCTCCCATACCTGTTCCACTTATAATTCCTGATATAAATCCTATTAAAACCTCTAACATATATTTCCCTCGTATAATAAATTAAAATTACATAATTTACTATTTAATAATCATATTAATTCCAGCATATATTAAAAATCCTGCAAAAATAATTTTTAAATATTTATTTGGTATTTTTGTGAGAAGTTTAGCACCAATAATACCTCCCACAATTCCTCCAATTGCACACTTTATACCAATGTCCCAATGTATAAAATTATTTCTACCATAAAAAAATGCAGTTATTAAAACCATTGGCAATATACAAAAAAGTGATGTTGCTCTTGCCTTTTTCTCATCCATATTTAAAAAATAAATAAATGCAGGAACTAAAATAAGTCCCCCACCAGCAGAAAAAAATCCGCTTACAATTCCTGATATTAAACCTATAATTAATTTTTTCCACATAATAAATCTCTATAAACTTAATTTTAACCTTAGTTTTTCCACAATTTATTAATTTATTCACATAAAAAGTAAATAAAAATATTTTTTTATAAATAAACTTTCTATTTTATAATTATTATTTAATATTTATAAAATTTATGTGTTTTGCATTATGTAAAATATAAAAATTTTATGAAAAATCTCAAAATATTTTAAATTTTGCTATCTTAAAATACTTAAAATTAATATCAAAAAATATCATTTTTATGTTAATTGCTTATTTCCAATATTTATGTTATAATTATACTAGCATTGCTTTTGTTTTAAGCATCGCTTAGCATTTTGGTCTAATGACCACCATGCGTTTCCATATTGGAGGTTTAGCATTTTAGCTCCCTGCAATATGTTTATATATAATTTATATATATAGGAGGTATTGACTGTAAAGCATGCACTGTACATTGACAACTTTTTTCACACACAAGGAGGAATTTTTATGTTAAAAACCAGCAAGCGGCTTCTTGCTACTGTTCTTGCAGTAGTCATGATGCTTAGTATGTCCACTGTAGCTTTTGCTGCAAGTGATTCCATGAAGGTTTATGTCGACAACGACTACACTGGCGTAGATAACGCCTACATGGACCGGCACGATGACGTGTATGTAGATTGTTGGGATGACATTCGTGACATCTTCCCTGAGGCGGAAGATATGCTTAGTGTAAATCCGAAGGAGGATGTCTGCCTAAATGATTGGGCAGATGAGTTTGATTACACCTTGCGTGTAAAAAACAACAAAGTATATCTCTACTCTGACGGAAGAGACCACGACGACGATCGTCCTACAATAGACGACGATTATCCTTGGGATGATGACGATGATGAAGAAGAACCCTTTATTAGTACCATCAGCATTTATCGTAACGGAATGTATGTTTCTAACGCAGCTTATCGTTACAGTAGTAACGACACCAATGTGTATGTAAATTATCCATCCAGTAAAAGCTTGAAGGCAATTTTTGGTACCGTTCCTGCAAATGCAGATACCACATACAAGACGCTGCAACAATGGGCAACAACCTTAGGTTACAAATACTACCGCTATGAAAACAATGTTTTCATAAACAATGATGGAAAGACACCTATCATTGTTATGCTCAACGGTGAGCGTGTATCTTTCCCGGATCAACAACCGATTGTTGTTAATCCAGGGTACACAATGATCCCAGTATACGCACTTGGCGAGATGCTCGGATATGATGTAAATTGGGTTGGTGGTCAGTCTCAGCGAGTAGACATTGCCAACAAAAACCATACCATTAACCTTTATATCGGTTATCCGAATATGAAGTATGATGGTAAATGGCTCCAAATGGCAGTTGCGCCTATTATAACAGGCAATCGTACACTGGTCCCTGCACGTTTCGTTGTAGAAGCGTTTGGGCTAAACATCTGGTATGACAATTCCATGCTTTCTGCGGGAGGTCCTGGAGTTGTACACATCTACAAATAAAAACTTGCAAAATAGCTTAGCTATTATTGCTAGCTAAAAACCTCTTATATAGTGTATGCTATAAGTCAAAAAAGCCCCTGCAAAGATGCAGGGGCTTCTCCTATTTTATCTTCTTTAAGCATTCTACTAAATAATCTATATCTTCTTTAGTATTTTCCATACCAAAAGTTGTTCTTAATGTTCCACTTGCAAATATTTCTGGAACTCCCATTGCAGAAAGTACATGTGAAGGAAGTAGTGAACCAGTAGCACATGCAGATCCTGCAGAAGCACATATTCCATGTAAATCTAGAGTAAATAATATTTTCTCTCCATTTAAACCTTCAAATGAAAAGTTTGCATTGCCTGGAAGTCTTTTTTCTCTATCTCCATTTAATTTTGCATTTGGAATTTCTCTCTCTACCTTTGCAATATAATAATCTCTTAGATCTCTTAGATAATTGCAATGTTCATCAAAATTTTTATAAGCCATTTCTATTGCTTTACCCATTCCTACAATTTCTGCTACATTTTCTGTACCTGCTCTTTTATCTCTTTCCTGATGTCCCCCATCTTGTATTCTTTGAAAATTAACATCATCTCTAACATAAAGAGCACCTATTCCCTTAGGTCCATAAAACTTATGTGCAGACATAGAAAGTGCATCTATTCCCATTTTTTTAACATCTATTCTAACATTTCCTATAGCCTGAACAGCATCTGTATGAAAAATTATATTATTATTTTTTGCAATTTCTGCAATTTTTTCTACTGGCTCAATAGTTCCCACTTCATTATTAGCAAACATTATAGTTATTAAAATTGTGTCCTCTCTTATTGCATTTTTTAACTCCTCTAAATTTACAAAACCATTTTGGTCTACATTTAGATACGTAATTTCAAATCCTTGCTCTTCTAATCTTTCACATGAATTTAAAACTGCATTATGTTCTATTTTACTTGTAATTATATGCTTACCTTTTTCTTTATTGGCATATGCAATTCCTTTAATTGCTAGATTATCACTTTCACTTCCACAAGATGTAAAATATATTTCCTTTGGAGATGCTCCTATAGCATGTGCAATCTTTGCTCTTGCCTCATTCATAGCTCTTTTAGAAATTCTTGCAATTTCGTACATAGAAGATGCATTACCATAATTTTTACTAAAATATGGTATCATTTCATGCAATACCTCTGGTGCAACTGCTGTTGTAGCTGCATGGTCAAAATATTTAATATTCATATAATAAACCTCTCTTTTAATCTTTTATTAAATTTTAAAATTATCTTATACTATTTATATTATATGAATATTATCTCTTTTTTCTTACAAATAATTCCTTTAATTTCAAATAAAAAAATAAATATTATAAACTATAAATTCATAATATTTATTTTAAAATTTCTATAAATAACATATTCTTATAACTAATATATTCTAAATTTTTTAGTTTTAATAAATTAAATATTGCCAAGTACAAATAAATCTTCATTGATTTGACCATTTACATTAATTGTATCTCCCATTACAAATGAATTGCCATCTATTCAGTCACTTTATAATAGCAATTCTTAATTTCCCATTTTGGGAAATTTATGACTGTCTTCATTTTTTAAATTCCATCTCATAACTCTAATATTTTTATATGCATCTAACACCTTTTGGTATTCTCTATATTGGTCTTCCCAAATTGCTGTTGGAATTTTATCATATGCTTCAAATATTTTTTCTGCTTCTTTTAAGTATATAACTTGTTCTTGTGGAGACATGTTTTCATATCTTCTTGCAAACCTTGCTAGTTTATCTAACATTTGATTTGCTTGTATAAATCCATAAAAATCTTTTATTTTAATACCTGCCATTCTTATTTGAAAAATAGCAAGTAATACTAATGAAACTGCTATAAACACTAAAACAAAAACACATGCTATTATTAAGTCCATTTCATACACCTTTCTCTTTTGGAATAAACTTATTATAGCATGTGGTTTTATTTTTATCAATATTTTTTAATTATTGTACATTGTCGTTAATTACAAACCATATTTTACTTTTACAATTTACCTGTTGTTAATTACTTTACAAAATTGTATTTAATTTTTCACTTTACCGTTGCTAGTTAATTTTAATATAATTATTTTATCACAATCTTGTCATCTTCAACAGTTGCTACATTTTTCTTACCTTGTTTTACCACTCCATCTAGCATTTCTTCTGCTATTTTATCTTCAAGCATACTTTGAATTGCTCTTTTTAATGGTCTTGCTCCATAATTTTTATCCACACCTTTTTTAGCGATTAGTTCTTTTACTTTTTCATCTACATCTAAAGTAATATTTTGAGCATTAAGCCTTTTTTCTAATTGATTAATCATTATATTTATAATCTTTTTAATATCTTCATCATTTAATTTATGGAATACAATAATTTCATCAATTCTGTTTAAAAATTCTGGTCTGAATTGTCTTTTTAACTCTGACATTACATCTTTCTTTGTATTTTCATAATCTTTATCTGCATTTTTTTCTTCATCATTTCCGTTTGAAAAACCAAAAAATGTTTTGTCTGTAATTATTCTTGCTCCAACATTTGAGGTCATAATAATTACTGTATTTTTAAAATTAACTGTTCTTCCTTGTGCATCTGTTAAACGTCCATCGTCTAAAATTTGAAGCAACATATTCATTACATCTGGATGAGCTTTCTCAATTTCATCAAATAATATTACTGAATATGGTTTTCTTCTTATCTTTTCTGTTAATTGTCCACCGTCATCAAAGCCTACATATCCTGGAGGAGAACCAATTAATTTAGATACAGAATGGGGCTCCATATATTCGGACATATCTATTCTTATCATAGATTCCTCAGTTCCAAATAAACTTTCTGCCAATGCTTTGCAAAGTTCAGTTTTACCAACACCTGTTGGACCTAAAAATAAGAACGAACCTATAGGTCTATTTGGGTCTTTTAATCCTAATCTTCCTCTTCTTATTGCTTTTGCAACTGCTTCTACCGCTTCATTTTGACCTATAACTCTTTTATGCAGTTCTGTTTCTAAGTTTTTAAGTCTTTCATTTTCATCTTGACTAATCTTTTTAACAGGTATTCCTGTCCAATTTGCTACTACATCTGCAATATCTTCTTCTGTTAAAGTTACTACATTTTTACTATTCTTATTATTCCATTTTTCTTTTCCCTTAGAAAGTTCTTCTTTTTTCTTATTTTCTTCATCTCTTAATGTAGCTGCCTTCTCAAAATCTTGTACTCTTATGGCTTCTTCCTTTTCTTTATCTAACTCTGCAATTTTATCTTCCAATTTTTTCAAAGAATCTGGAATAGTGTAAGTTTTCATTTTTACTCTTGATGCTGCCTCATCCATTAAGTCTATTGCTTTATCTGGCAAAAATCTATCATTAATATACCTTACCGATAAATTAACAGCTGCTTTTATAGCTTCTTCACTAATTTTTACATTATGATGTGCTTCATATTTATCTCTTATTCCATTTAAAATCTGTATAGTTTCATCTGTAGTAGGTTCTCCAACTGTTACTGGACTAAATCTTCTTTCTAGTGCTGCATCTTTTTCTATGTACTTTCTGTACTCATTTAAAGTTGTAGCTCCAACTACTTGAACCTCTCCTCTTGCCAAAAGTGGTTTTAAAATATTTGCTGCATCTACTGCACCTTCTGCTGAACCTGCTCCCACAATAGTATGAATTTCATCTATAAATAATATAACATCCTTTACTTTTTTTACTTCTTCTAAGCACTTTTTTATTCTCTCTTCAAAGTCACCTCTATATTTTGCACCTGCTACCATACTAGATATATCTATACTAACAACTCTCTTATTTTTTAGCATTTCGGGAACATCTTCTAATACTATTTTTTCTGCTAATCCCTCTACTACCGCAGTTTTTCCAACACCAGGTTCACCTATTAAACAAGGATTATTTTTAGTTCTTCTAGACAAAATCTCAATTACTCTATCTATCTCTTTTTTTCTTCCAATAACAGGGTCTAGTTTTCCCTCTTTTGCTTGCTTTGTTAAATCTGCTCCATATTGATTTAGTGTTGTTGTTTGATTATAACTTCCATAAGAAGCATTATTATTTGATTTTTCATTATTCATAACTGCTTCATCTTCATTTATTACTTTTAAAATTTCTGTATATAATCTTTGAGGATTTATATTTAAATTCATCATTACGCGAACAGCAACGCTATCTCCCTCTCGCATTATTCCTATCAAAAGATGCTCTGTTCCAATATATTCTGTTCCTAGTTTTCTTGCTTCTCTAAAAGCATTTTCTATAACTCTTTTGGTTCTTGGTGTAAATCCTACTGTTTCCACATCTATTTCTGACCCCACTCCAATTAGAACTTCTATTTCTTCTTTTATTTGTTCTGGTGTAACATCTTGCATCTCTATTACTTTACTTGCAACTCCAGTACCTTCTTTAGCTAAACCATATAGCAAGTGCTCTGTACCTATATAATTATGTCCAAGCTCCATTGCTAAATCATTAGCTAACTCTAAAGCCTTTTCTGCTCTGCTTGTAAATTTATAAATCATATTAACACTTCCTTTCAATTAATTTTCCAAAATAATCTGTTTAATTATCTTTGGTCTTTCTATATCTCTTTCATATGCATTTAAATTATTTCCTAAATATTTTTGTAAATTTCCAGATTGGCTATTTATCCTTATTTTGTTCACTTTTAAATCTGTTAACCCTTCTATTATTCCTAAATCCATTCCAAGTTTTACATCTGACCAAAGCTTTAGGCATTCTTCAGAAGTAAGTTTTCTTGCATTTGTTAATATTCCATATGAACGGCATATTCTATCTTCTAATTCTAAAGGCTCTTTTGTTAGATTTTTTCTTGCCAACCTTTCTTGCTCTATAATTTTAGATGTAATTATATTCAAATTTTTAACAATTTCATCTTCTGTTAACCCTAAAGATTGATTATTTGAGATTTGATATATATTCCCTAAACTCTGTGTACCTTCTCCATATAATCCTCTTATATTCATACCAAAACTATTAACTATTTGTAAAACTTTATTAATATTTCCTGTTATAGTTAATGCAGGAAGATGAACCATAACAGAAACCTTCATTCCAGTACCTACATTAGTTGGGCAAGTTGTTAAATAACCATATTTTCTATCACATGAATAATGACATGCTTCATCAATCTTTTCATCAATTTCCACAATTAAATTTTTTAAATTCTCCAAGTCTAATCCTGCACTAAATACCTGTATTCTTAAATGGTCTTCTTTATTTACCATAATACAAATGTTTTCATCATCATTTAATAAAATTGCCTTTAAGTTTTGTGTAATAGAGTTCTCCGTTTTAGCCACAAATTCTGGACTTATTAAATGCTTTTCTATTAAACTTAATTTAGTTACATTATCTATTTTATCCATTCTAAAAAGTTTTAAACCATATCCTAAACTATTTACCTCATTATTCATTATATTTATTACTTTTTCTAAATCTTCTGGTTTACACTTAGTTGTAAAAGGAATTCCTTTTATATTTCTTGCAAGTCTTATTCTTGAGCTTATAACAATATCTGAATCTTTTCCTGTTTGAACATACCAATTAGACATATTTTATCTCCCTTCTTCTTTTTTTATCTCATCTCTTATTTTAGCAGCATCTTCGTAACGCTCTTCCTTTATAGCTTTGTTAAGTTTTTCTTTTAACTCTTCTATTTTAGATGCTCTTTCCGTTTTATTAGTTTTAATTTTCTTTTCTACTGGCTTAAAGTCTCCCAAATTATTACTATTTTCTATAAATTTGCTTATTCTTCCTACATGCCTATTTGACCCATGAATATTTTTTAATAGTGAGTCTATTTTATTTGAAAATACATTATAACAATTTTCGCAACCTAATAATCCAGTTTCTATAAATTCATCATAATCTGTTTTGCAATTATTACATTTAGATGTTGCAATACCACTAAAGCTTGGTAAAAATGTTTCATCTTCATAATCACTTAACATATTTCCTAAAAAACTAGACATACTAATTGGCATATTAAAATCCATATCATTATACAATCCCAATTTTTTTGCACATTTATCACATAAAGCCATCTCTTTCTTTACTCCATTCACTATTTGAGTATATCTAAAATTAACTTCATTCTTTCCACAATTTTGGCAAAACATAAAAATCTACCTCCTTTAATTTTTTTATGTTATTTTTAATTTTTTAACTTTTTTATATTTTATTACTATTTTTTATTATTAAACTTTTGTATCTAAATTTTGTATTAACCTTTGCATTTAATTGCAAAATTTTTGTATCTAAATTTCTATTTATCTTTAATATTTTCTATTTAAAAATATTTCTTGTTTTGAAATTTAAATCATTATATTTTAATCTTCTACTAAATTTATAAGCATATTTTTAAATATACTTGCTCTTATAATATCTTTTATTTCGTTTGGTATTGTAAGAACATTATCACTTGTCGCCACTTTTAACAATTTAGCCTCTACTCTATTTATATAGTCTTTAGAAAGCAAATTTCTTATAAATATATCTACTTCTTGTGCCGTTATTTTATCTCCTATACTAGATATAATATGCATTAGCGCATTACTTTTAGTTGTGTTTATTCTTTTTATTGTTATATGCCCTCCTCCACCTCTTTTACTTTCTACATAATAACCTTGTGATGGTTTAAATCTTGTAGAAATAACATAATTTATTTGTGATGGAACACAATTAAATTGCTGTGCTAAATCATTTCTCTGGATTTCTATAAAGTCTGTTTCATCAAACATTTCTTTTATAAAATCTTCTATTATATCTGATATTCTCATTTTATCCGCCTCTTTTCCTTTTTGACTTTGACTTTCTTTGACTTATATTATTATTATACTACCTTTTTTGAATAATGCAATACTTTTTTTAATTTTTCTTTAAATATTTTAATTTAATAAATTACATTTACTTTTTCAAATTGCATTTAACTTTTTAATTGACCAATTTTTTAATTTTTGAACTTACTTTCTATTTTAGAGCTATTTTTATAACTTATCTAATATAAATTTTATTTACTTTTATATTTCTTATTTATTCTTTATTATTCTTTTTAGTAATATTTTCTAATTTCCTTGCTGTTTTCTTTTGCCTATCTAAAGTAAGCCATGCAAAATATGAAGATACAAATTCTCCATATTTAGTTGTATCTTCTATCTCCCCTATTTCTTCTTTAGTTTTATCTATCTTTTCTCTTCTTTCTATTTCTTTTTTATCATTTCCACTCATAAAAAACACACTCCTATCAAAAATAGTTATGTGCTTTTTTATAAATTTTATTCACTTTTAAATATTTATACTTATATTTATTTTATACTTTTATTTTATATTTTTATTTTATACTTTTATTTTATGTTTTCTTATTTCATTTCATGTTTTTATTTTTCTTATCTTTTCCATTTTCGTATTTTTAATTTCTTAATCAAATTAATTCAATATATATTAATTTAATATATATTTTTCTACAATATGTGCAACTCCACCAGAATTATTATCTAGTGTAACTTCTTTTGCCATTTTTTGTATATATGGAGCACTATTTCCCATTGCAACCCCTAACCCTGCATTTTTTAACATTTGCTCATCATTTACATTATCACCTATTGTAATAATTTCACTTTCTTTTATGTTAAATTTATCTGCTAAAAATTTAACAGCATTCCACTTATCCGCATTCTGGTTCATTATTTCTGTTATGTAATATTCAACTGGAACATAATCTGTACCATTTGCAATTAGTTTTCTTGCCATATGTGCAACTTCCATAACATTAACATTTTTTACTTCTTTTAACATTTTCATAATTCCGCCAAATATAATATTATTTTTGTCACAAATACACATTTTTAAATAATCTTCTTTTTCTCTTTCTTGTATATATTTATAAATATTCTGAATAATATTTATATTTGTTTTTTTGCTATCTGGCTTTTTTACGTTTTCTTGATTATAAAACAAAACATTATATGCAAGTGAACTTGTTAAAATAGTATCTTCTGTAAAAACATTATAATAAATACTATTTTCTTCACAAATTTTAATAATTTGTAAAACTTTTTTCTTATCTATATATTGGTTATATATAATTTTATCTTCTTGTAAATTATATACAATAGCACCATTTCCACAAATAATATCTCCTTCTATCCCAATATCGTTTGCAAAATTTTTTACAGACATAGTTCCTCTTCCAGAAGTAAGAATTACTTTTACGCCCTTTTTTATTGCCTCTTTTAGAGCATTTTTGTCTACTTCTGATATTACACCATATGAATTTAATAATGTTCCATCTAAATCTATCGCTATTAATTTATACATATATTTTTATGATTTAAAAAAATCATATTCTCCTTTCTTAATTTATATATTATTTATTTTATTATATTAAACTTACAAAATAAATACAATTATTGTGAAATAATTAATTTTATTTTTTTATTATATTTTACTTTTTCAATTAACCTATTTTTTTATTTTTAAATTTTTATTTTTTCTCATAAATTTCCAGTTTATTTTTTTGTTTATTGTGCAATCTATATATTGAAAAGACAAAACGTTTTTTCAAAGCTTTATTTATCACATTTAGGAGGTGAAAGACATGGCAAATAACAACAGCAATTATTCTGTAGTTCCAGAAGCTAAAGAAGCTCTTAACAAATTTAAATATGAAGTAGCTAATGAAGTTGGTGTTAACTTAAAACAAGGTTATAATGGAGATTTATCTTCAAGAGACGCTGGTAGAATAGGTGGACAAATGGTTAAGAAATTAATCCAACAAGCTGAAAACCAAATGAAATAGTTTTGCGTTCATAACGTAAAAAAAGAACCTCCTTAAGTATTACATATTTAAGAAGGTTCTTTTTTCTTTTACTACTACCTTATGATTTATACTTAATTAATTTCATCTATAAAAACAATTTAAAATTTATACTTTTACCTCTTCTTCTTCATAAGTAATTTCGCCATTATTATCTAATTGATCTTTCATTTTTGTATATGCTTCATCAAGCATTTTCTTTATTCTTTCTCCCTTATTTTCTATAGTTAAATCTGGATATATTGGCTCTAACACTACCTGTGTAAATAACGGTTTTTTCTTAAAATATTTATAAATTCCTTCTGGCTCTCTTGTTAAAATAACACTTGGTACTATTGGAACATTGTTTTCTACAGCCATTGCAAATGCACCTTTTTTAAACTGTAATAAATCTGTAGCATATGGTCTAAGCATCCCTTCCGGATATATATGTACTGTTTCCCCATTTTTTAATAAGTTTGATATTTCTTCATAAAATTTTTCTTTTTCAGATATTTTTAAAGGTATTGGAATACCTCTTAATAGTCTAACAAGTTTTCCTATAAATGGTAAATCTATATTACTTTGAAGTGTAACAAAATAACAATATTGTGGAAAACTTACTAATCCATTCATAGAACAGTCTATTGTATGTACATGATTTGAAATTGTTATTTTAGCACCTGGAACTTTTTTTATGTTTTCTTTTCCTATTAATTTATAACCAAGCACAAATTTATTTACCAGAAACAAAATTGGTACAGCTATTAAATAATAGAAAGTATCTTTTAAAAAACTAATTACTCCTCTCAGCAATTTCATCTTCAAACATCTCCTCTATTTTTTTCATACTATTTTCTATTCTGTATTTATCTGCACTTTCAGCATAAGTTTTTCTCATTTTATCAAGTTCTTGTTTATTATCTAGCCAGTTATCTATTTTTCTAGCCAAATCATCGCTATTACCTGCCTCAAATAAGCTTCTTTCATCTAAAGCAAATTGTGGAGTTGCCGATTTATTACTATTTGAAATAATAGGAACATTTCCACACGCTATTGCTTCTATACAAGATATTGCTTCTATTTCTGCATCTGATGTATGTACATATAAATCTGTTTTATGTAACAAATCCATTAATTTTGTTTCATCACAAAATTCTATAATTGGCTTATTTGTTAAGCTTTCTCCTATTTTTATATATTGCTTGTATTTTGGTCCCTTTCCTGCTAAGACAAGTTGAATATCTTTTTCATATTTAGATTTTTTTATTGCATCAAAAAGTAAGTCTTGTCTCTTTTCTCCAGATAAACGGCCAACCATTGTAATAACAATTTTTTCATTTTTTTCTTTTGGCATAGGCTTAAATTTATCTTGTATCCCATTTGAAATAACATATAATTTTGATGTATATTCATGTTCTTTTAGCTGATTTGCTATAAATTGACTTGGACAATGTATACGATTAAATTTATTAAAAAAGTCGTCTCTAAATTCTTCATATATTTTATCATTTATTAATTTTACTTTTCCCATTTTTATAGTATAAGTTATATTCTCTGGCTGCACATGAAATGCTGCTGTATTTGGAATTTTTAATTCATCTGCAATTTTTTTAGCTGTTCTAGACAACCAAAAAGGCATATAAAAATGTACTATATCTATATCTTCCATTGCTTTCCTTATTATTTCTTTATCTGGTACTGCAAAACTCATTCCTTGAGATTTTACTATTCCTGAAATTCCTATGGGCAACTTTAAACTTTTTAATATAAACTTATTTTCTCCTTCTTCTCCTGTTGTAAGTATTGTTACTGTATGACCTCTTTTTTGTAATCCTTCTGCAAACCTTCTTGCAGAAATAGTTGTTCCATTATTTCCATTTTGATATTGATCTATAACTAAAAGTATCTTCACAAAATATACTCCTTTTTATCAAATTTTACACATAACTATATTATAACATAAAAATTTTAATAAATATAGTAGAATTGGTCGAATTTTGTTAGATTGTTTTTTGTTAGATTGGCAATAGCATTTGCCTTATATAACTTTTTATGGTATAATATTTATACGGCTTTTAGCCAAATATATAGAGAGAAGAGGTAATGCTATGAATAACATTCCTAACGAAGGTACCATTTTTAGCACAACTTTTCGGTTGCTGCTAAACAATGCGAAAGCAGAAAAAATTCAGCTTCTTAAGCAGTCATTAACTGCTCTAGGAGAAGTTGAAAAGTGTGAAGTTGCGCTGGACTTTTACCACGGTTTTAACACCAAAGGTCGGCGCATTGGCAAAAAAATCTATGTACCATCTAATGGTCACGGTGTCGCTAAGTTTATGATCCGTACTATGGATGGAAAAGAGATTCCTTTTCACACCATCTGCACCTTCTATGAGCTCGGACAATTCATGTGCGAAGCAGGTCCTTATATGAGAAACTCTGAATTTCATAAGAGTTTTTGGATTGAGGAGACAAAATCTTCGCAGTACTACATTGTCTTTAAGGTAGAGCTTGCCACTTAAACTCTAGGACACAAATTTGTGTCCAAACTAAAAAACTGCACAGATAGCAATGCTATATGTGCAGTTTTTCTTTAATACATTTTATTGTTTACTTTATGTAATTTTTATTTTATATCTATGCCTCTGGCTCTACTATACCAAAGTTCTTACCATCTTTCAAACGATAAATTACATTTACTTTATTATTTTCTAAATTTATAAATGTTAAGAATTTATCTTGAGGTCTTTCTTCAAGTTTTAATTTTGCATCTTCTGGAGCTAGTGGTTTTATTTCATAATATAATGTTTTTAAAATTTCTCCTTCTACCTCATGCTCTTCTTCTAATTTTAAGCTTTCTTTCATTCTAATAGACTCTGTCATATTTTGTTTATCTTTTTTAGTTTTAACTTTTCTTGCTTGACCTTCTAATATGTCTATATCTTTATCTATAGATGCATATAAATCTCTATGTGCTGTAACTGCTCTTATTCTTTCTCCAACTGCTTTTACGTCCATTTCTGCAATTTGTTCTGCACCTTCTGTTTTTATTGTTGCATATAAGTCAAAATCCTCTCCAAAATATTTTACTAATCTGTCTGCTTTTTTCTCAATATAATCTTTTATTGCTTCTGTTGCTTTTAACTCTTTTCCTGTTATTTTTATGTTCATAAAAATCGCTCCTTCCAAAATTTATATAATTGTCCTTTGTGATTTATTCTAATTATATATGTTTTTTTTAGTTTTTGCAAGTATTTTTATTATTTATATATAGCCAGATTTTAGATGTGAGATATTAAATTTTCCAAAACTCTTGTCAAACAGGAAATTTCGTGGTAGAATATATGTTGATTTTATTAACTTAAGGGGAGGTGCAAACATGCCAAATATTAAATCAGCTATTAAACGTGTTAGTGTTATTGAAAAGAAAACTCTTAGAAATAATATGATTAAATCTGGATATAAATCAGCTGTAAAGAAATTTGAACAAGCTGTAGAAGCTGGAAACAAAGAAGATGCTACAAAATTATTCTCAGAAGCTACAAAAAAAGTTGACCAAGCTTGCACAAAAGGTGTTATTGTAAAAAATACAGCAGCTAGAAAAAAATCAAATATGGCTAAGAAGTTAAACTCTATAGCAAAATAATTTTTAAAAGATTGTGCACAGTTTTTTAAAAATAATAAAAGAACTAATCTTTTATTTTGTAATTTATCAAAATAGAAGATTAGTTCTTTATTTTCATACTTTTTAATTTGTATACAATTTTTATAGCACACTTATTGTATTTTACAATAAGTATAATACTTTCATATGGTTGTGTTTTCCATTGATATTGGTTTGCTTTTATGTTAACATATAATTAATATTGTTTTAATTATTAATTAAAGTGAGGTAAACATATGAAAAAAATATTAAATGAATTTAAAAATATTGATAAAAAAATTATGCATATAACAAGATTATGTTTAAGATTTTCTTTTGTTTTATTAATTTTTTCTATAATTATCCTTTTTACATATTCTATTACAAATTCTGCTCCTATTCTATTTTACACTGGAATTTCAATCTTTACCAGTAGTTTATATTTTATTGTAATAAGTTTAATTTGTAGTTTATCATTTAATAAAATAAGAAAAGAATTAAAATTATAGAAAGTAATAAATTGGGATTAACTCCCAATTTATTATTATTCTAAATTTAATCTTTCATTTAAATTAAAATATATGCCACCCCATATATAAAATATTATTTAAGTTAAAATATCTTAATTTTATTTCACACTCATAAAATAAAAAACAAACCTTACTAATTATTAATATATAATAAGGTTTGCCTATATTTAATTTGTTTTCAACTATTTATTTAATTCTTCTAAGAACATTTTGTTTAACATTTGTGGGTTTGCTTTTCCTTTTGTTTCTTTCATTGCTTGACCTACTAAGAAACCTAAAGCTTTATCTTTTCCACCTTTAAAATCTGCTACTGATTGTGGATTATTTTCTAATATTTTCATTACTACTTCTTTTATAGCACCTTCGTCTGAAATTTGAATCCAACCTTTTTCTTTTATTATTACTTCTGGATCTTTTGGATTTTCAAATAATTCTGTTAATACTTTTTTAGCAATTGCTGAACTTATTGTTCCTTTGTCTATTAATTCTATCATTTTTGCTAATTGTTCAGCTGTAAAAGGAACATTTTCTGGTTCTAGTTCTTTTTCATTTAATATTCTAGATATATCTGACAATATCCAATTTGCAACTGCTTTTGCGTTACCACAAATTGCTAAAGCTCCTTCAAATAAGTTAGATAAATACTTTGATGCTGTTAATAATTTTGCATCTTTTTCTGATAAGTTATATTCTTTAATATATCTGTCTCTTCTACTTTCAGGTAATTCTGGCAATGCTTTTCTTATATCTTCAACATATTCATCTGATAAACGTATAGCAACTAAATCTGGGTCTGGAAAATATCTATAGTCTTGAGCATCTTCTTTATCTCTCATTGAAGATGTTCTTCCATTTATATCATCCCATCTTAATGTTTCTTGCTCTACTTTTCCGCCTTCTTCTAAGACTTCTATTTGTCTATCTTTCTCATATTCAATTGCTCTTACTATAGCTCTAAATGAGTTCATATTTTTCATTTCTGTACGTGTACCAAATTTTTCTTCACCTTTTTTTCTTACAGAAACGTTTACATCTGCTCTTAAAGAACCTTCTTGCATTTTACAATCTGAAACTTCAATATATTCTAATATTGATTTTATTTTTCTTAAATATTGCTCAGCTTCTTTACTTGACCTAATATCTGGCTCTGAAACCATTTCTATTAATGGAACTCCTGCCCTATTTAAATCTACTAAACTTCCTACTCCAAATTCATTATGATTTAACTTTCCAGCATCCTCTTCTATATGAATTCTTAATAATCTAACTTTCTTTTTATTTCCTTCGTCATCTTCTATTTCTATATATCCATGCTCACAAAGAGGTTTATCAAATTGTGATATTTGATATGCTTTTGGTAAGTCTGGATAAAAGTAATTTTTCCTATCATTTTTACTATCTTTAGATATTGTACAGTTTGTTGCTAATCCTGCTTTTACCGCATACTCTACTACTTTTTCATTTAAAACAGGAAGTGTTCCTGGCATTGCTGTACATATTGGGCATATATGTGTATTTGGTTCTGCTCCAAAAGTTGTTGGGCATGAACAAAATATTTTAGTTTTAGTTGAAAGTTCTGCATGGACCTCTAAACCTATTACTACTTCATAATCTTCTTTTGACATAATTGTCCTCCTTTATCTTTGCCTATCACTTTCTCATTATTTTTAGAAAATTTATTAACGAATATAAATTATCATATTTAGTATAATTATTTTATATATCAATGTTATTAAATTTATAATTAACTTTTTAATTTATAATTCATTTTATCTATATATTTTATATTACTATTTTTTGAATTCTGGTTGGTATTTTTCACTAAATTTAATTTCTTGCTCAAATGTATATGCTGCATTTAGTATTTTTTCTTCTTCAAATCTATTTCCTATTAATTGCATTCCTATTGGCATTCCATTTTTATCTACTCCACAAGGAAGTGATATTCCTGGAAGTCCTGCAATATTTACAGGAACAGTACATATATCTGCTAAATACATTTCTAATGGGTTATTAGATTTTGTCCCTATTCCAAAAGCAACTGTTGGTGATGCTGGTGTTAGTAATACATCATATTTTTTAAATGCTTCATCAAATTCTTTCTTTACAAGTGTACGTACTTGTTGAGCTTTTTTGTAATATGCATCATAGTAACCAGATGAAAGAACATAAGTACCTAAAATTATTCTCCTCTTTACTTCTGGTCCAAATCCCTCACTTCTAGAATTTTTATAAATATCTTTTAAATTTTCATAATTTTCTGTTCTATATCCATAACGAATTCCATCAAATCTACCTAAATTAGAGCTTGCCTCTGCACATGCAATTATATAATAAGTTGCTAATGCATAATCTGCTATATCCAAAGAAAACTCTTCTACTTCTGCACCCAATTTTTTATATGTTTCTATTGCTTCTTCTAATTTTGCTTTTACTTCTGGATTTATTCCCTCTCCATAATATTGTTTTGGAATTCCTATTTTTAATCCTTTAACATCATTTTTTAGTGCTTTTGTATAATCTTTTTTAGGCATATTTTCAGATGTTGTATCTCTTTCGTCATGTCCTGCTATTAAATTTAACAACATAGCACTATCTCTTACATCTTTTGTAATAGGTCCTATTTGATCTAGTGATGATGCAAATGCAACTAAACCATATCTTGAAACTAAGCCATATGTTGGTTTTAATCCTACAACTCCACAAAAAGCCGCTGGTTGACGAATTGAGCCACCTGTATCTGAGCCTAACGCCCATGGTACCATCTTAGCAGCTACTGCTGCTGCACTTCCTCCAGATGAGCCCCCTGGTACTGTATTTAAATTCCAAGGATTTCTTGTTTTCTTAAATGCAGAATATTCTGTAGAAGCTCCCATAGCAAATTCATCCATATTTAATTTTCCCAAATTAATTAGATGTTCATCATTTAGCTTTTCTACAACTGTTGCATCATATGGTGCAACAAAATTTTCTAACATTTTTGAGCTACATGTTGTTTTTACACCTTTTGTACACATATTATCTTTTATTCCAATTGGAATACCTGCAAAATTACCAGTAACTTTTCCATCTTCTATGTCTTTTTGTATAGATTTAGCTTGCTCTACAGCTTCATCTTCTAAAGTAGTAACAAAAGCTTGTACATCTCCTTCTTTTTCTTTAATTCTGTTTGCATAAGCTTTTGTTACTTCTTCTATAGTAATTTCTTTACTTTTTAATTTTTCTTGTAATTCATGTACTGTCAAATCTATAATTTCCATAGATACCTCCTAGTATTATTTATAATTTAAGTAATTTTTTAGTTTCTTGTCTTTAATTAGTCTAATAGAATTTTAAAATAATATTTAAAACTTTATATTTTTAATGTTATATCTATATACTTATTTTTTTATTTTATATATTTGAATTTTAATTCTATATAGAAAATTAAGCCTATTGAATAACTTTTGGAATTTTAAACATATTTCTTTCTTGCTCTGGTGCATTAGAAAGTAATGCTTCTTTATCTTCAAAGTCTACTACTTCGTCTTTTCTAAAAACATTGCAATTATTATTTGCTGCAATAGTTTCTCCTAATCCGTTTACTGGAGCATTATTTACTATATTAGCAAAATTTAATATATCTTGTAAATTTGCTAAATAATTATCTAACTCTTCGTCTTTTAAATTTAAGTTTGCTAATTTTGCAATATGCAAAAGTTCTTCTTTACTTACATTCATGCTATCATCTCCTTAATTAACTATGCTACTTATTATAACCTCTTTGGTAAAAAAATACAAGCAAAAATTAAAAGTTTGAAAATTAAAGAAAGGTTTCAATTTCTATTTAGAAGTTGAAACCTAAATTCGTATTATATATCACTTTATTTGCCATGCTTTTGATGCACTACTTCCATCGTTTACTTTATCACTTGTTATAATTTTAACAGATGAATTCAGTGTAATAATTGGTCTTAAAGAGCATTCTTTTTGTCTTGATTGATTAGAAGTATTATATAATATTTGATAATCATAACCCTCTACAGTAAGATAATTAACTTCAAAAAATCCTGTACCTCCTTGATACCCTACTCCTCTAGAAGCTAGCCAAGCTTTATTTCTTCCCATTGCATTTTGAATTATATCAAAATAAATACTGTTCTTATAGTTTTTCTCCGTAAGTGGTTCAAAAGCGGTTTCCCATGTAGTTACTTTTATTTGCAAGCTACTTCCAGTTGTATATCCAGTTACTATTGAAGGTTGCTCATTCTGTTTAAGTGTTCCGCTATAATTATTTATTGGTTGATTTGTTTCTTTTTTAAATATATTTGGATATGAATATCCTTGGGTTGTATAAACTTGCCCATAGTATTGACTCTGTGTATAATCCCAAATACTTGTATCTAATTTTTCATATATGTCTTCATTATTTAAATTTGTTGCAGTAGCGTTATTTCCTCTATATAGTGTTGAACATGCATCATTCACAATATATACAGCATTATTATATCCATTTGCTCCAGAAAAACCAATTTCTGAATTAGTTGCTGTCTCACTTATTAACCTTACATTTCCATTTTTTATATCAAAAACTCTCCAATTTAAATTATCTCTTGTTATTGTTTGATTTATAAGATTATCATTATCATCCAAAAATCCACTTTGTGTTCCTAATACATTATAGCTATTTGCTCCATTTGGTGTATATTTCACATAATCTCCAATCTTTATAGTACCATTATTAAATGCTTCCGCTATTGTCTCATCACTCTCTGTTTTTGCTGATACAGATTTAGTTGTTGTTTTTCCTGCATTATCTGCTACCGTAACCTTTAAAGTATAAGTGGTGCTTTCCTCCAAGCTTGTAAATGTATAAGTATTAGATATAGTAGTTGTTTTTAATTTATTATCAAGATAGTATTTATAAGGTCCACTTGTTGCTAGTCCACTCTGCCCATCACTAGCTGTTACTTTTACCTTTATACTATCTGAAGTTACTGAAGTAATACTAATATTAACCGTTGGAGAAATATTGTCTACTATATCTACACTTGCATAATTTCCATTATTTATTCCATCTGTTAGTCTTGCATATACTGTATCATTATGGTGTAATCCTGTTACATTTGTTCCTGTTGTCCATTTATTTTCATTTATTCCATTTACTTGATATTGTATTGTTAAATTATTTGCTACATTTGTTCCTTTATTTAATGTTATACTTGCTGTTCCATTACTCCATGTTGGATTACTTGCTATTATGTT
>OFML01000033.1_pt1 | contig 144371 bp, 147 predicted proteins | sample 1541831 | NCBI WGS metagenome assembly OFML01 (sample SAMN04209237, study PRJEB22552) | human gut metagenome | biome: gut; material: feces | host: Homo sapiens | place: USA: Oklahoma | reverse complement strand
GCCTGTCCGTCACCCTGACCGAGCCCATCGACACAGCGGTGCTGCGGGCGGCGCTGGACGTGACGGTGCGGCGGTTCCCCTCCATTGCCGTGCGGCTGCGGCGGGGGGCATTCTGGTATTATCTGGAGGAAATTCCCAAGGCGCCGGACATCCAGCCGGAGAAAAGCTGCCCCCTGGCCCATGTGCCCTTCGGCCAGGTGCGCCAGTGCGCCTTCCGGGTGCTGGTGTACCATGACCGGATGGCGGTGGAGTTTTTCCACGCCGTCACCGACGGCACCGGCGGGCTGATTTTTCTGAAAACCCTGACGGCGGAGTATCTGTGCCAGAAATACGGCATCAGCATCCCGGCGGAAAAGGGTGTGCTGGGCCGCCTGGAGGAGCCCAGTCCGCAGGAGCTGGAGGACAGCTTCCTGCGCTATGCCGGGGACGTTACCGCCAGCCGGGCGGAGAGCACTGCCTATCACCTCAGCGGCACGCCGGAAAAGGACGGCTATAAAAACCTCATCACCATGATGGTGCCGGTGGACCGGGTCCGCGCCTGTGCCAGGCAGTACGGCGTATCCGTTACGGAGCTGCTGGGCGCGGCCATGATGCAGGCCATTGCCGACCTGCAGGCGGAGAAGGTACCCCGGCGCAGCCGGCGTAAGCCTGTGAAGGTGCTGCTGCCGGTGAACCTGCGGAACCTGTTCCCCAGCCGCAGTCTGCGGAACTTTGCCTCGTATATCACCCCGGAGATCGATCCCCGCACCGGGGACTATACCTTCTCCGAGATCTGCGCCGCCGTCCACCATCGGATGGGACTGGAGAACAACACCCACACCCTGCGGGCCAAATTCGCCGCCAATGTGGCCAGCGAAAAGTCCCCGGTGCTGAAGGTGATGCCCCTGTTCATCAAAAACATTGCCATGAAGGCGGTGTTTAACGCCGTGGGCGAGCGCAAATCCTGTCTGTGCCTGTCCAATCTGGGGGCGGTGGAGCTGCCGGAGGTCATGGCCCCCTATGTCCGGCGGGTGGACTTCATCATCGGCGTCCAGGCTGCCGCGCCTCACGACTGCGGCGTGGTGTCCTGGAACGGCACCATGTATATCAACTGTATCCGCAGCATCCAGGAGCCGGAGCTGGAGCTGCATTTCTACCGGGTCCTGCACCGGCTGGGTCTGCCTGTGAAGGTGGAGAGCAACCAGCGGGGCCGGGGATAAGGGAAAGGAGCGTTATCCATGTATTGTATCCATTGCGGCGTGGAGCTGTCTGACAGCGAGACCGTGTGCCCTCTGTGCGGCACCCGGGTGTTCCATCCGGATCTGCCCCGGCAGCAGGGGGAGCCCCCCTTCCCGCCGGAGCCGTCGGCCCACCCCGAGGAGGTGAACCGCTCCGGGGCGCTGTTCATCCTGACCATGCTGGCGGTGCTGCCCATCGTCATCTGCATCCTGTGCGACTGGTCGCTGAACGGGACCATCGTGTGGTCCGGGTTTGCCTCCGGCGGCGTGTTGCTGCTGTATATCCTGGCGGTGCTGCCCCTGTGGTTCAGAAGGCCCAACCCGGTGATCTTTGTTCCGGCAGACTTTGCGGCCATCGGGCTGTATCTGCTGTATATCAACTTTGCCACCGGCGGGCATTGGTTCCTGACGTTTGCCCTTCCGGTGACGGGGACCATCGGGGTGCTGGTGACCACGGTGGTGACGCTGCTGCGGTATCTCAGCCGGGGGTATCTCTACATCTTCGGCGGGGCGCTGATGGCCGGCGGCGGCCTGGCGGTGCTCATTGAGTTCCTGCTGAACATCACTTTCCAGGTCCATCGGACGTTTATCTGGTCGTTTTACCCCCTGGCGGCGGGAGTGCTGCTGGGGATCATGCTGCTGATCATCGCGGTGTGCAAGCCCCTGCGCCGGTCCCTGCACCGGAAATTCTTTATCTGAGGCGGTGAGGCGCAATGAGTGATTCCTGCGTGGAGCTGGTGACCTTTGACCAGCTGCTCCGGCGGTATCCCCAGCTGGAGCAGCACCGCATTGCTCCCACCGGCGGAGCCTTCTGCCGGGCGGAGCGGCTCAAGGGCGGCGGAGCCGCCGGGACTTATGCCATGCCCCGGCCTATGGCACCCACCGGAGACAAGCATTTTTTCGGCTTTTACCTGACGGACCGGCGGCTGCTGCTGGCGGAGGAGGGCGGCTTTCTGCGGGGGCTGGCAGGGGACCTGGAGTCCCAGACCCCGGCTCAGGCGCTGGCGGAGCTGTTTGCCCGGCTTCTGCAGGAGGATATGCCCACCCTGCAAAAATATGAAAAGCGCCTGACGGCTCTGGAGGAGGCCCTGATGCAGGATCAGGCCCAGGACCTGGACAAGAAGCTCTTTCGCATCCGCCGCGAGCTGTCGGTGTTTGCGGCGTATTATGAGCAGCTGGACGACCTGTTTGCCGCGCTGTCGGACGAAACAGAGGAGAGCGACGCCCACGCCTCCCGGCTGTTTGACCGCCTGACGGGACGGGCTCAGCGGCTGCTGTCGGCCACGGAGCTGGAAAAGGAGTACGCCCTGCAATTGCGGGAAATGCACCAGACGCAGCTGGACATGCGGCAAAACCAGATCATGAAGATCCTGACCATCGTCACCACGGTGTTTCTGCCCCTGTCCCTGATCGCCGGGTGGTACGGCATGAATTTCGTAAACATGCCGGAGCTTACCGCACAGCACGGATACCTGGCGGTGTGCATCATCAGCGTGGTGTGCATCATCGTGGAGCTGGTAATCTTCAAGTGGAAGAAGTGGCTGTGAGCTGCAAATAAGATCAAAAGGACGCGCCCCGGCGCGTCCTTTTTTCAAAATCTGAAATTTTCTCCGGGCCGCGGAACCAAAGGCCGGGCCGGAGTATCTAATATACGTCATGACAAATGGGCGGCCCCGGGGCCGCCTGGAAAGGACGGTGATGGCCTTGCGCCTGTCACAAGAGGAATTTACTCGAGGGGTGCAGACCTACAGCCGGGACATGTACCGGGCCGCCCGGGCCCTGACCCCCTGCGATGCCGACGCCCAGGACGCCGTGGGCCAGGCAGTGCTGCTGGCCTGGCAGTCCCTGGACCGGCTGCGGGACCCTGAAGCCCTGCGGGCGTGGCTGGTGAAGATCAGCGTGAACTGTGCCAGGCAGCTGAACCGCCGCAGCCGCCGGGAGGTGTATCTGGAGGACCTGCCGCCCCAGGCGGCAGCCCGGGAGGACCCGCGGCCGGAGCTGTGGGACGCGGTGCTGTCCCTGCCCCGGGACCAGCGGGCGGCGGTGGTGCTGTATTACTATGAGGACCTGCCGGTGGCGGACATTGCGTCGCTGCTGCGGGTGCCGGCGGGCACGGTGAAATCCCGGCTCAGCCGGGCCCGGGATAAGCTGCGGCTGGCGCTGTCGGACCCGCAGGTCACGCGGAAGGAGGAACGAACATGAACGATTTGGATACCCGTTTGCGGCATATGGCCCGGGAGGAGGAGACCCCGGTGCCCAAGGACTTTGACGAAAATCTGACCCGGACCCTGGCCCAGCTTCCCGCACGGAAGCGGCGCAGGGTCCCCCGGGCGGTGCTGCTGGCAGCCTGCCTGGTGCTGGTGCTGACGGGGGCGGTGCTGGCGGCGGAGAGCGGGGTGTTTGCCCGGTTTGTGGACAAGAAAAACATGGACCCCGCTTTGACAGAGGAGCTGGACGCCTCCGGTATGTGGCAGGTAACCACCAGCCTTCGGATGGATACCTCCGCATTATCTCCGCAGGTGCAGAGCCAGCAGGAATACAAGGCTGTTACCTTTGACACCTGGCAGGAGGCCAACGACTATCTGGGCGGTGTTCTGCCCAGCAATCCCTTCATGGCAGAGCGCGGCTTTTCCACCATGGTCATTGGCGACGATAGGGGCCGCTCAGAGGTAGAAGGACGGTTTATTATCCGGGTGAGCAAGGAGAACGGCAAGCTGAGCTCCCTGTCTGTACTCACCGGATGCACGGTGGGGGATGTACTGGTGACAGCGGACATCCTCATTTATACCGAAAATTATCAGGGAGACGCCATTCCACTGCAGGTCCTTTTCACCGATACCTCGCTGGAATATCATCAGCTGGAGGACCACATTACCCCCTCCGGAAACAGTGTGATTGCACTGGGAATGCGGCAGCGGGTTTCGCAGCTGAATCCGGATGGCAGCACCACCCCGTTGGATGAGACATCCTGGGGCTGTATGGCGGTGGTGCCGGCAGGCAACGCCGTGGTGCAGCTGATCGCGGGGCCTGCCCGCCCGGATTCCGCGCCTGATGAGCAGCAGTGCCTGGACGCCCTGTATCAGGTGGCGGACAGCTTTTCCTGACGGCCTGTAGACCTTGCAATTTCCCGGGAAAGACGGTACAATAAAACCGGCGGAGCACCGCCGGTTTTATTGCGCTTTTCAGGAGGTCATCTCATGCACAGATACGCTTTGGTGGTCATTGACATGCAGCGGGGGTTTCTGGACGCATCCAGTCCCCTGTTTATCCCCGGGGCGGCGGACACGGTGCCCGCCTGCGCCCGGGCCATCGACTGCTGCCACAGGGCCGGGGTGCCGGTGGTGTTCGCCGTGCGGCACTACCGGGCGGACGGCTCCGACGTGGAGCGGGCCCGGTACGACGTGTGGGCCCGGGGCGGAAGGCCCCTGTCCGAGACGTGCCCGCCGTCCATGTCCGACGCGTGGCCGGAGGAATTTCACCGGGCGGACACGGACTATGTCATCGTAAAGCCCCGGTTCTCCGCGTTTTTCCACACGGAGCTGGACCTGATCCTCCGGCGGCTGGGGGTGGACACGGTGCTGCTGGCCGGGACCACCACGCCCAACTGCATCCGCTCCACCTTCTATGACGCCCTGTCCCTGGACTATGACGCGGCGGTGCTGTCGGACTGCACCTCCTCCGTGACCCCTGCCGTGCAGGCCGCCAACCTGGCGGATATGCAGCGGGTGGGCGGACAGGTTCTGACGGCGGAGGAGCTGGAGCAGCTGCTGGGGCAGCAAGCAGAATAGCTGAGAAGCACGTTTCAGCGCGTTCAGTTCAGCACGCCGCTGACATAGCGGTACTTGTCCAGGCTGGACGCAGCGTTCCAGGTCATGTATCCGCCGGTGTTGCCGGTGTCGTTCAGGGCCCGGATCTGGGCGGCGATCTCATCGGGGCCATAGGTGTTGTACGGCTCCCGGATGGCGTTGTAGCACTGGATCCAGGTGCGCACCGCGGCAGGGGAGGGAGTCTCCTGCTGCCGGGCGGCAGCCTTCTCGCCGAAGGTTTTCATGGTCTCATAGGGGTGCTCCCAGGGCAGCCAGCTGCCGGAGGCGGAATAATGATCGGGGTACGGCATGGCGCTGATGGCGTCCACCACGCCGCTGATGGCCGCCCAATACTGGCCGTAGGCCGTGACGTACTTTTCCGCGCACTCGCCGAACACATCGGCAGACACATACACCCCCGCCCCGTGGAGCCGGTCGGCGGCGTACTGCAAAAACCGCTGAACGGCCTGGGCCTTGCTCTCGTCATTGTCGTTGTGATAGTCGATGGTGCCCGCCTCGTCATAGTCCCAGGTGCCGTCGGGGAAGCGGACATAGTCGAACTGAATTTCGTTGAAGCCCATGGTCTCGGCGGCCTCCAGGGCCAGGTCCACCTTATACTGCCACACCTGGCGGCTGTATACGCTGGGCCAGTACATGCCGCCGATCTTCAGCGGCCGGCCGCTCAGGTCCGCCACCACACACTCCGGATGATCTGCGGCCAGGTTGGGATCGTTGAAGGCCGTGATGCGGCCGATGACGTAATACCCGGCGTCCTTCAGCTTTTTCACCGCCGCCTGATAGCTCTCCAGCGTGTTGTAGGCATCCGCATAGGCGCTGGGGGAATATTTCTGCATCACCGGCGAGGCGTAGCCAATGGCCCCGCCGTCCATGATGTCCACCACAAAGGCGTTGATGCCGCACCCGTCGGCCACGGCGATGTATGCCTCCGGATTCCGGATGGCCTCGTTGTTCAGGTACAGGGCCTTCACGGTGCCGGGCATGACGTTGTTCTCGAACTTGGGCTTTTCATAGGCGTCGTAGTCCAGGCCCGCCGCGTCGCCGCCGCCCCAGCTGTCGCCCCGGTCCGCGTGGAGCCGGTCCATATCCGCGTCATAGGGAGCCGTGGCCTGGTCCTCCGTCAGGCGGACATACCGGGCGGGGATGTACCCGCCGTCGGCCCGGTAATAGGATACGCTGCCGTCGGCCGCCAGGTCCCGGTAGCCGGTAACGGTCAGGGCCTGACCCCGCAGCACCAGGGGGCCGGTGGGGTCGCCGCCCTCATCCGTCAGATTCTGGGCCCGGCGGACATACACGGTTTTCAGCGTCACCACGCCGCTCAGATCATCGGTCAGGTTCTCCCGGTCCAGCCAGGCGAAGCTGCCGTCCTCCTGGGGCACCCGAACCTGGTCCGGACGATCCTTGTGGGCCTCCTCCACCACATAGGTGACCTGGCTGCCCCGGACCAGCTGCCGCAGGACATTGCCCTCCTCATCGTACAGCGGAGCCGTCTCCGCTTCCGAGGCCACATAACCCGCCGCCGTCTCCAGGGGGATCTCCTTCTGCCGGGTAAAATGCCACACCAGTGCGGCGATGGTGGCCAGGCACACCAGAGCCAGGGCGATCCCCGGCCACCGGGGGCGGCGCTGCTTCCGGCTGCGCCGGGGGCGGGGGGTATAATCCGGCTCCGTCTCCTGGACCCACTCCGGCGCCCACGCGCCGGTCTGCTGTTCTTTCACGGACATAGGGGGTTACCTCGCTTCTGTGTATTTTCGCCATTATACCGCATTTTCCGGCAAATGGCTACCCCCATTCTCCGGTCCGCCCATCCCAATAGAAAACCGGGAAAATTCCCGGGAAAAACGGGACAAACCGCAGATTACCGGGGCAGAAATGTGAATTTTTTTCGCTGCCCTTGCTTTTTTGGAAAAATAGGCTATGATATAGAGGAAATAATATGTCCCGCACGGCGGGAAAAGAAAAGAAGGTACTGTTATGACGAAAATTGACATCGTGTCCGGTTTCCTGGGCGCAGGCAAGACCACCCTCATCAAGAAGATGGTGAAGGAAGCCTATCAGGGCGAAAAGCTGGTGCTGATCGAAAACGAGTTCGGCGAGATCAGCATCGACGGCGGCTTTCTGAAGGACGCGGGGATCCAGATCTCCGAAATGTCCTCGGGCTGCATCTGCTGCTCCCTGGTGGGCGACTTCGGCAAGGCCCTGCGGGAGGTGAAGGAGCAGTTCCAGCCGGACCGCATCCTCATCGAGCCCTCCGGCGTGGGGAAGCTCTCCGACGTGATCGTGGCGGTGGAAAACACCGTGGCGGATATCCCGGATATGAAGCTGAACTCCTTTGTCACCGTGGCCGACGCCGGCAAGGTGAAGGTGTATATGAAGAACTTCGGCGAGTTCTATAACAACCAGATCGAGGCCGCCGGCACCATCATCCTGTCCCGGACCCAGAAGCTGACCCAGGAGAAGCTGGAGGCCGCCGTGGCTCTGCTGCGGGAGAAGAACCCCACCGCCGCCATTCTGACCACCCCCTGGGACCAGCTGGACGGCAAGACCGTTCTGGCCGCCGTGGAAAAGGTGTCTCTGGCCGATGAGCTGCTGGAGAAGATGCGGGCCGAGCACGAGGCCGAGGAGGCTGAGCATCATCACCATCACCACGAGCATGACCACGATGACGACCACGACGAGCACGAGCATCACCATCATCATGACCACGATGACGAGGATGACCATGAGCACTGCTGCCACCATCACCACCACGAGGGTGAGGAGCACGAGGATTGCCATCATCATGACCATGACGAGGAGCACGAGCACCATCACCACCATGACGGCCAGGAGTGCGATGACCCCGCCTGCTCCTGCCACCACCATCACCACCACGCCGACGAGGTGTTCACCAGCTGGGGCGCGGAGACGCCCAAGCAGTTCACCCAGGCGGATATCGACCGCATTCTGACGGCTCTGGATTCCGGCGACTACGGCGCCATCCTGCGGGCCAAGGGCATCGTGCCCGCCGCCGACGGCCAGTGGCTGCACTTTGACTATGTGCCCCAGGAGCACGAGGTGCGCTATGGCGCCGCCGACTACACCGGCCGCCTGTGCGTCATCGGCTCCCAGCTGAAGGAGGACGGCCTGAAGACCCTGTTCGGCCTGTAAGGAGACGCCTATGGACATTCCTGTATATCTCATCACCGGTTTTCTGGACGCCGGAAAAACCGACTTCATCAACGGCATCCTGAAGGACGGCTTCGCCAGCGAGGACCGGACCCTGCTGCTGTGCTGCGAGGAGGGGGAGACGGAGTACGACCCCAAGGTGCTGTTCAACGTGTTCACCTACACCGTGGACGATCCCGCCCAGCTGACGCCGGATTTTTTCAAGAAGCTGGAAAAGCAGTACCGACCCAAGCAGGTGATCATCGAGTTCAACGGCATGTGGAGCTTCGAGCCCCTGTACCGGGAGGGTCTGCCTGCCAACTGGATCCTGTATCAGATCATGTGCCTGGTGGACGCCACCACCTTTGAGCCGTATCTGCGGAACATGGGGCAGCTGATGATGGAAAAGATCCTTAACGCGGATATGATCATCTTCAACCGCTGCAATGAGGAGCTGCGCAAGGCCCTGCGGGGCCGGAACCTGCGGATGGTGAACCGGCGGGCCGACATCTATCTGGAGAACACCGACGGCACCAGCGAGGACTACGTCACCGACGACATGGCCCCCTTCGACCTGTCCGGCGGCCACCTGGACGTGCCGGACAACGACTACGGCATCTGGTATGTGGACATGATGGACAACCCCCAGCGCTACGACGGCATCACCGTGCGGTATAAGGCGCTGATGTGCCACTCCAAGAAGTTCCCGGGCATCCACTGCCCCGGCCGCTTCGCCATGGTGTGCTGCAACAACGACATGCAGTTCCTGGCCCTGGTGTGCAAGGGCCAGGAGCTGGAGAAGTTCAAGAACCGCCAGTGGGTGGAGATCCAGGCCACCGTGAAGAAGGAGAAATGCCAGGCCTATGACGGTGAGGGCCCGGTGCTGTACGTCACCGACGTGAAGCCCTGCCAGAAGCCGGACCCGGAGAACGTCAGCTTCTGATACAGATCGCAATATTCAAAAAGAATCATACAAATAGGAAACCCTTCGGCTTTGCCGAAGGGTTTCCTATTTTTGAAAAACATCGAGCGCACAGCTGTCGCAAACCGCGGCAGGAGCCGCCCGGACGGGCGGCTCCTGCGGGATCTATGACGTGAGTAAGGTTCTTTGTATGGCTCAGTCGTCGTACATCTCGATGAGCTTCAGCAGGTGATCGTAGCGAGCCTTGGCCTCGGCCTCGTTGCGGGCGAACAGATTCTCCGCACGGTCGGGGAACTCGCGGGTCAGACGGCTGTAGCGGGCCTCGTTCATCAGGAAGTCGTGATAGCCGCCGGCGGGAGCCTTGGAATCCAGGGTGAACTTCTTCTCCGCAGCGGGGTTGAAGCGGAACAGGTTCCAATAACCGCAGTCCACAGCCTTCTTCATTTCCTTCTGGCAGTTCATCATGCCGCCCTTGATGCTGTGCATCTCGCAGGGGCTGTAGCCGATGATCAGGGAGGGGCCATGATAAGCCTCGGCCTCGGTGATGGCCTTGAGGGTCTGAGCGGGGTTGGCGCCCATAGCCACCTGGGCCACGTACACATAGCCGTACTGCATGGCGATCTCCGCCAGGCTCTTCTTCTTGACCTCCTTACCGGCAGCGGCAAACTGAGCCACCTGGCCGATGTTGGAGGCCTTGGAGGCCTGTCCGCCGGTGTTGGAGTACACCTCGGTGTCGAACACGAAGATGTTCACGTCCTTCTTGCTGGCGATGACGTGATCCAGGCCGCCGTAACCAATGTCGTAGGCCCAGCCGTCGCCGCCGAAGATCCACATGGACTTCTTGGCCAGGTATTCCTTCTTGCTGAGGATGTCGGCAGCCAGGGTGCAGGCGTCGCAGTCGCACAGCAGCTTGCCCTGGGCCTTCAGCTGGGCGGCGTGCTCGGCGAACTGAGGCACGGCGGCCAGCTCCTCCACGGTGCAGATGCTCTCCTCCAGGGCCTTGACATAGGCGCGGGCGGGCTCGGCGTTGGCGCTGCCATCGTCCATGGTATCCAGCCATGCCTGAGCGGCGGCCTTCAGCTCGGGACGGGCCCACTCCACGGCGATCAGCTGGCGGGTCTCGTCGGCCAGATCCTGACGGATCTTGTCCTGACCGATGAACATGCCCAGACCGTGCTCGGCGTTATCCTCGAACAGGGAGTTGCACCATGCGGGGCCGTGGCCCTCCTTGTTGGTGCAGTAGGGAGAGGTAGCCGCGGGACCGCCCCAGATGGAGGAGCAGCCGGTGGCGTTGGAGATATACATATGGTCGCCGAACAGCTGGGTGACGATACGGGCATAGCTGGTCTCGGCGCAGCCGGCGCAGGAGCCGGAGAACTCCAGCATGGGCTGCTTGAACTGGCTGCCCTTGACGGTGTTGTCCTGCATATCCTTCTTCTCGGAGACCTTGTCCATGCAGTAGTCGAACACATCCTGCTGTTTAAGCTCGCCCTCCTGGGCCACCATGGACAGCGCGTTCACGGGGCAGGCACCGATGCAGACGCCGCAGCCCATGCAGTCCAGAGGACTGATGGCCATGGTGAACTGATAGGTGCCCTTGCCCTTGCCGGCCTTGACGTCCACGATCTTGGCGGCCTCGGGAGCATTCTTGGCCTCCTCGGCGGTCAGAGCGAAGGGACGGATGGTGGCGTGGGGGCAGACATAGGCGCACTGGTTGCACTGGATGCACTTGGCAGCGTCCCAGGTGGGGACGGACACGGCCACGCCGCGCTTCTCATAGGCGGAGGCGCCCAGCTCGAACTGGCCGTCCACATGATTGGCAAAGGCGGAGACGGGCAGGCTGTCGCCGTCCATCTTGCCCACAGGCTCCAGGATCTCCTTGACCATCTTCACAAGCTCCGGCTTGCCCTCCAGCTTCTTGTGCTCGGGCTCGTCCACGGCGTTGGCCCAGTCGGCGGGGACCTCCACCTTCTTATAGGCGGTGGCGCCCAGGTCGATGGCCTTGTAGTTCATATCCACCACGTCCTGGCCCTTCTTCAGGTAGGAGGCCTTGGCCTTCTCCTTCATGAAGCGGATGGCGTCCTCCTCAGGCATGACCTTGGCCAGGGAGAAGAATGCGGACTGGAGGATGGTGTTGTTGCGCTTGCCCATACCGATCTTGATGGCCAGGTCAATGGCGTCGATGGTATACAGCTGGATGTTGTTGCGGGCGATGTAGCGCTTGGCGTCGGCCTTCAGGTGATGGTTCAGCTCATCGAAGTCCCACTGGCAGTTGATCATGAACACGCCGCCGGGCTTGACATCGTTGACCATCTTGAAGCCCTTGGTGATGTAGCTGGGGTTGTGGCAGGCCACGAAGTCGGCCTTGTTGATATAGTACGGGGAACGGATGGGGTGATCGCCGAAGCGCAGATGGCTGATGGTCACGCCGCCGGTCTTCTTGGAGTCATACTGGAAGTATGCCTGCACGTACTTGTCGGTGTGGTCGCCGATGATCTTGATGGAGTTCTTGTTGGCGCCCACGGTGCCGTCGCCGCCCAGGCCCCAGAACTTGCACTCGATGGTGCCGGGAGCAGCGGTGTTGGGACAGTTCTTGTCCTCGGGCAGGGACAGGTTGGTGACGTCGTCCACGATGCCGATGGTGAACTGGCGCTTCATCTCGTCGCGCTTGAGCTCGTCATACACGGCGAACACGGAGGCAGGAGGCGTGTCCTTGCTGCCCAGACCGTAACGGCCGCCGATGACCTGGATGTCGCTGCGGCCGGCGTTGGCCAGAGAGGTGACCACATCCTGATACAGGGGCTCGCCCAGAGCGCCGGGCTCCTTGGTGCGGTCCAGAACGGCGATCTTCTTGACGGAGGCGGGAATGGCCTGGATGAGCTTCTCGGGAGCGAAGGGGCGGAACAGGCGGACCTTCACCAGGCCGACCTTCTCGCCGTGGGCATTCAGATAGTCGATGACCTCCTCGGCCACATCGCAGATGGAGCCCATGGCCACGATGACGCGGTCGGCGTCCTCAGCGCCGTAGTAGTTGAACAGGCCATAGTTGGTGCCCAGCTTGGCGTTGATCTTGTCCATGTACTTCTCCACCACGGCGGGCAGAGCGGCATAGTACTTGTTGCAGGCCTCGCGGTGCTGGAAGAAGATATCGCCGTTTTCGTGGCTGCCGCGCATGTGGGGATGCTCGGGATTCAGCGCGTGCTGACGGAACTCCTTCACGGCGTCCATGTCGCACATATCCTTCAGATCCTCGTAATCCCACACGGCGATCTTCTGGATCTCGTGGCTGGTGCGGAAGCCGTCGAAGAAGTTGATGAAGGGAACCTTGCCCTCCAGAGCGGCCAGATGGGCCACGGGAGACAGGTCCATGACCTCCTGGACGTTGCCCTCGCACAGCATGGCAAAGCCGGTCTGGCGGCAGGCCATCACGTCGGAGTGGTCGCCGAAGATGTTCAGCGCCTGGGTGGACACGGTACGGGCGGAGACATGGAACACGGCGGGCAGCTGCTCGGCTGCGATCTTGTACATGTTGGGGATCATCAGCAGCAGGCCCTGGGATGCGGTGTAGGTGGTGGTCAGGGCGCCGGCGCCCAGAGAACCGTGAACCGCGCCGGCAGCGCCGGCCTCAGACTGCATTTCCACCACCTTGACCCGGGTGCCGAAGATGTTCTTCAGCCCGTTGGCGGACCACTGGTCCACAAAGTCGGCCATGGGGGACGACGGGGTGATGGGATAGATGGCGGCAACCTCGGAGAACGCGTAGGACACGTGCGCCGCAGCGTTGTTACCATCCATGGACTTCATTTTTCTTACCATAAATGAACCTCCTCATAAAAACATTTCGCGGATTTCTCAACGAAACACCATACATTGTGTATAATACCACAATCTTTTTTCTTTGTAAACCGGGTTTTGCCCCTTTTTCACGGATTAAGGCTTTTTCTTCACCATGCACAAAAATTCTCACGGTAAGAGGGAAGTTTTTTTGACAATGTATTTCAAAACGGCGGGATATGTGCTAAAATATAAATGAAACACGTCAGAAAGCGCAGAACAAGCGCATTTTTTGTGAGAGGATGTGAAGGGTCATGGTGGTAACGGTACGGTCCCTGGGACTCAACGGCATCAGCGGCTATGAGGTGTCGGTGGAGTGCTTTTTGTCCGGGGGACTGCCCGCCTTCGACGTGGTGGGCCTGCCGGACGCGGCGGTGCGGGAATCCCGGGAGCGGGTCCGGGCCGCCATCAAGGCCTGCGGGGCCAAATTCCCCGTCAGCCGCATCACCGTGAACCTGGCCCCGGCGGGCCAGCGCAAGGAGGGGACGGTGTATGACCTGCCCATTCTGCTGGGCATCCTGACAGCGGCGGAGGAACTGAAGCCCCTGCCCGCCGACGCGGCGTTTCTGGGGGAGCTGAGCCTTACCGGCGCGCTGCGTCCGGTGACGGGGGTGCTGCCCATGGCCCTGTGCGCCGCCCGGATGGGCATCCGCCAGCTGTTTGTCCCGGCCCAGAACGCCCCGGAGGCCACCCTGGCCCAGGGGATCACCGTCTATCCGGTGGAAAACATTGCCCAGCTGGTGGCCCACCTTACCGGTGACGCGCCCATCCGGCCCCAGACCCCCTGGACCCCCTCGCCGGTGTCCCAGGCCCTGCCGGACTTTGCCGACGTCATGGGCCAGGAAAACGTAAAGCGGGCCCTGGAGGTAGCCGCCGCCGGGGGCCACAATGTGCTGCTCATCGGCTCCCCCGGCTCCGGCAAGTCCATGCTGGCCCGGCGGCTGCCGTCCATCCTGCCGGACATGACCCGGCAGGAATCCCTTCAGACCACGGAGGTGTACTCCGTGGCGGGGATGACGGACCCGTCCCACCCCCTGGTGACCCGGCGGCCCTTCCGCAGCCCCCACCATACGGCCTCCCCCGTATCCCTGTCCGGCGGCGGCACCGTGCCCCGGCCCGGGGAGATCTCCCTGGCCCACAACGGCATCCTCTTTTTAGATGAGCTGCCGGAGTTCGACAAAACCGCCCTGGAGACTCTGCGCCAGCCTCTGGAGGACGGGGTGGTGACCATCACCCGGGTATCCGGGTCCCTGACCCTGCCCAGCCGGTTCATGCTGGTGTGCGCCATGAACCCCTGCCGCTGCGGGTGGTACGGGCATCCCTCCGGCCGCTGCACCTGCTCGGAAAGCCAGGTGGAGAGCTACATGCGCCGCATTTCCGGCCCCCTGCTGGACCGCATCGACATGCACATCGAGGTGCCGTCGGTGGAGTATGAGGCCATGCGCCGCCGGGAGAAGCCCGAGACGTCGGCCCAGGTCCGGCAGCGGGTCAACGCCGCCCGGGATATCCAGAAGCGCCGCTTTGCCGGCACCGCCGTCAGCTGCAACGCCTATATGACCCCCGCCATGATCGGGGAATACTGCCTGCTGGACCAGGCGGGGGAGCGGCTCATGAAGGGGGCCTTCGACCGGCTGGGCCTGACGGGCCGCAGCCATGACCGCATTCTCCGCATGGCCCGCACCATCGCCGACCTGGACGGCAGCGAGCGCATCGAGGCCGCCCACCTGGCTGAGGCCATTCAGTATCGCAGCAGCAATCTGTTGAAATAACCGGGGAAACACGCTATAATAAAAACGGAAGGATAACCGGCCCGGGCGGACCGCGCCGCCGGAGCCGTCCCCATAACTCTATATACTAAGGAGAAACCCCATGCACGAAATGATCCTGTGCAAGCTGGGCGAGGTGGTCCTGAAGGGCCTGAACCGCCGCAGCTTTGAAATGAAGCTCATGTCCAACCTCCGCCGCCGCACCGCCCGGTTCGGCAGGTTCCGGGTCTATTCCAAGCAGAGCACCATCTATGTGGAGCCTGCCGGGGAGGCCTGCGACCTGGACGGGGCGTATGACGCCTGCAAGCGGGTGTTCGGCATCATCGCCGTGGCCCGGGCCCTGCCCTGTGCCAAGGAAAAGGAGGCCATTCTGGACACCGCCAAGACCTATCTGAGCAGCGCCCTGACAGCGGCCCGGAACTTCAAGGTGGAGAGCAAGCGGGCAGACAAGACCTTCCCCATGACCTCCATCCAGCTGAGCCAGTGGGTAGGCGGCCACCTGCACGAGGCCTTCCCCCACCTGACGGTGGACGTTCACCACCCGGACCTGACGGTATATGTAGAGGTCCGGGAGGAGGCGGCGTATGTCCACGCCCCGGCGGAGCCTGCCGCAGGCGGCCTGCCCATCGGCATGGGCGGCCGGGCCGTGAGCCTGCTGTCCGGCGGCATCGACTCGCCGGTGGCCAGCTACATGATCGCCAAGCGGGGCGTGGAGCTGGAGATGATCCACTTTGCCTCGCCCCCCTATACCAGTGAGCAGGCCCGGGAAAAGGTTCTTCAGCTGGCCCGGGAGCTGGTGCCCTGGTGCGGGCGGCTGAATGTCACCATTGTCCCCTTTGCCGAGATCCAGGAGGAGATCCGCCGCAATTGCCCGGAGGACCACTTCACCCTGATCATGCGGCGGTTTATGATGCGCCTGGCCGACGCCCTGGCCCGGGACCTGAACTGCCGGGCCCTGGTCACCGGCGAGAGCCTGGGCCAGGTGGCCAGCCAGACCATGGATGCCCTGGCCGTCAGCGGCGACGTGACGGACCTGCCGGTGCTGCGGCCCGTTATCGGCATGGACAAGGAGGAGATCGTCCGCATCGCCCGGCACATCGGCACGTTTGAAACCTCCATCCTGCCCTATGAGGACTGCTGCACCGTGTTCACCCCCCGCCATCCCAAGACCCGCCCCCACGTGGAGGAGGTCCGGGAGATGGAGCAGGCCCTGGACGTGGAGGGTCTGGTCCGCCGGGCCATGGAGGGCCGGGAAGTGGTCAAGCTCCGCTGAGCCATGCGCCGCCTGTGGATCAGCCGTAAGGGCGGACAGAGCCGTCCGCCCCCACAAAACACCGCCAGCCGACCCCCTGTAGGGGCCGACGTCCCCGGCGGCCCACGTACCGGCCTGCGGCTGCGTTTCCAGCCCGGTGTAGACCCGGAGGTCCGTGCCGCCTGCATCCGCTTTGCCGTCTGGCTGCGGCGAACGTATGTCTTTCCCGTTCGGGTGCCGGTGTATGTAAAGGCTGCGGCCACCGTTACCTGCCAGGACGGGGAGGAGGCCTCCGCTGTCTTTTTCGGTCCCGACGACCCGGCTCAGGAGCCGTATATCCGTCTGTCTGCCGGGGATTATCCCGCCCTGCGGCAGCGCTGGGGCCGTGACAAAGCCCTGGGCGCTATTCTGCACTCCCTGGCCCATGAACTGAGCCACTATTTTCAGTGGCTGAACCACCATGATGTCTGGCTGTCGGACGACCCGGAGACGAACCGCCGCCTGGAACGCCAGGCCGTGTACTATGCGGACGCCATCCTGGACGACTATGCGGAAACTGTGGATCATCCATAAGGGCGGACAGAGTCGTCCGCCCCTGTAAAATACCGCCAGCCGACCCCCTGTAGGGGCCGACGTCCCCGGCGGCCCCTACTTGGCTCTCCCTCCGGGAGAGCTGTCACCGAAGGTGACTGAGAGGGCCTGTAGGGGCTTCTGAATGGTATGATCCATCTGTTCGCATTTCCCCTCTCAGTCGGCTGCGCCGACAGCTCCCCCGGAGGGGGAGCCAAGGGGCGGCGCTTCGGCGTTTTCCCCTCCAGCAATACCCCGCGACACCCCAACGAAAAGGATGTGATACCATGCCCCATCAGGCGGAGATCATCGCCGTGGGCACCGAGCTGCTTTTGGGCAATATTGCCAACACCAACGCGCAGTTTCTGTCGCAGCTGCTGGCCTCGGCCGGGGTCAACGTGCTGTACCACACCGCCGTGGGGGACAACCCCCAGCGTCTGCGGGCGGCGGTGGATACTGCCCGGTCCCGCTGCGACCTGCTGGTGTTCACCGGCGGCCTGGGCCCCACCTATGACGACATGACCAAGGAGACGGTGGCCGGCGTGTTCGGCCTGGCCCTGGAATACCACCCGGAGGTCATGGAGGAAATTCAGCAATATTTTGACCGTGTGTTCCACCGTCCCATGCCCGCCTGCAACCGGCAGCAGGCTATGCTGCCCCAGGGCTGCACGGTGCTGCACAACCCGGTGGGCACCGCCCCGGGCTGCATGTTCACGGCGGGCGGCGTCACGGCGGTGCTGCTGCCGGGGGTGCCCCACGAGTGCCGGTATCTGGCGGAGCACGCGGTGCTGCCCTGGCTCCGGGGACAGAGCGGCGGCGTTATCCGCAGCCGCGACCTGCATGTGTTCGGTCTGACGGAGCCCCAGGTCCAGGAGCTGCTGGGCGACCTGATGGACGGCGCGCAGAACCCCTCCCTGGCCCCCTACGCCAAGCCCGGCGAGGTGATGCTGCGGCTGACGGCCAAGGGCGGCAGCGACGACGACTGCCAGGAGCGCATGGCCCCTCTGTTCCGGGACGTCCGCTCCCGGCTGGGAGACTATCTGTACGGCGTGGACGTTTCCTCCCTGGAGGAGGTGGTCCTGACCCGGCTGCGGCAGCAGGGGCTGACTCTCTCCGCCGCAGAGAGCTGCACCGGCGGCCTCATCGCCAAGCGGCTGACAGACGTGGCCGGAGCCTCCGCCGCGTTTCTGGGCGGCGTGGTGTCCTATACCAACGGCGTGAAGGCCGGGGTGCTGGGCGTGCCCCGGGACCTGCTGGACCGATACGGCGCGGTGTCCGCGCCGGTGGCCCGGGCCATGGCGGAGGGCGTCCGCCGTGTCACCGGCAGCGACCTTTCGGTGTCCGTCACCGGTCTGGCCGGGCCAGACGGCGACGACAGGGGCAACCCCGTGGGCACCGTATATGTGGGGCTGAGCTGGCAGGGGGGCTCCCTGGTTCGGCATCTGACCCTGGGCGGTGACCGGGCCCGCATCCGGCTCCTGGCCGCCAGCAACGCACTGGATATCATACGCAGACACCTTTGTGATCTGCCTGTAGAAGGAGAAGAAGCATATGGCAGTTAACCCCATGAACAACAAGAACCTGAGCCGGACCCACAGCAAGGAGCTGGCCAAAAACAACCGCGGCAAGCGCACCCGGAAAAACAGCGACTATAAGACCACCGCCACTGCCGCCCGCCAGGCCCAGAACCAGGCCCCTCAGAAGGCCGCCTGGCCCACCAAGGTCAAGGTCACCCTGGGTATCCTGTTCGGCATTCTGGTGGCAGCCCTGATCCTGCGGCTGGCGGTTCCGTCGCTGCAGGACAACCCGCTGCTGAACAACCTGACCACTCTGCTGCTGGGCATCTCCTGCGGCGCGCTGTATTTCATCCGCAAGGATTATCCCGCGCCCAAGGCCTCCAAGCTGGACGGCGTGGTCAACGCCGTACTGATCGTTTTCGCCCTGTTTTACGGCGTTATGGGCGTGTGGGGCCTGATCCGGATGGTCGGCTGAGCGTCCCGCCCTGTCCCGCGTTTGTCCCGGGAATTTCCCGTTGACAACCGGGACAGGGCGTGCTATATTACAGGGTAACAAAAGGCACTGACGAGGAAGCCGCCTGCGGCAGGCAGCAGAGAGGGACCCATTCTGGTGCAAGGGCCCCGGCTGAAAGCAGGACGCGTACCGCCTCCGAGCCGTCCGCCCAACGGGCATATCCCCCAGTAGGCCGGACCGGGCCCTCCCGTTACAGAGGAGCTACGAGCGACGGGACGCTGTCCCGTAAGCAGGGTGGAACCGTGGAGTAATACCAATTACCTCACCCCTGAAGCATCATCAGGGGCGGGGATTTTTTATTTCCTGACCCCAATTTCAAGGAGGAATCACCATGAGCGAAGAAAACAAGTACACGTTTGAAAACGAGGAATACCGCCGGACGTACTGGCATACCTGCTCCCATGTGCTGGCCCAGGCCGTCAAGCGCCTGCACCCGGAGGTAAAGCTGGCCATCGGCCCCAGCATTGAAAACGGCTTCTATTACGATCTGGACGCGCCCTTTGCCTTCACCCAGGACGACCTGGCCGAGATCGAGGGCGAGATGCGGAAGATCTGCAAGGAAAAGCTGAAGCTGGAGCGGTTTGAGCTGCCCCGGGAGGAGGCTCTGAAATATATGGAGGAGCGGGAGGAGCCCTATAAGGTGGAGCTCATCAACGACCTGCCCGCCGATGCACACATCTCCTTCTATAAGCAGGGCGAGTTCGTGGACCTGTGCGCCGGTCCCCATCTGGACTCCACCGGCCGCATCAAGGGCAACGCCATCAAGCTGACCGCCTGCAACGCCGCCTATTGGCGGGGCGACAGCAATCGCCAGACCCTCCAGCGCATTTACGGCGTGGCCTTCCCCAAAAAGGAGGATCTGGACGCATATCTGAAGGAGCGGGAGGATGCTCTGAAGCGGGACCACAACAAGCTGGGCCGCGAGCTGGAGTATTTCACCACCGTGGACTGCATCGGTCAGGGCCTGCCCATCATGCTGCCCAAGGGCGCCCGGGTCATCCAGCTGCTGCAGCGCTGGGTGGAGGACGTGGAGCAGCAGCGGGGCTATCTGCTGACCAAGACTCCCCTGATGGCCAAGCGGGAGCTCTATAAGATCTCCGGCCACTGGGACCACTATCTGGACGGCATGTTCGTTCTGGGCGACCCCGATGACGAAACCAAGGAGTGCTTTGCCCTGCGGCCTATGACCTGCCCCTTCCAGTATCAGGTGTATCTGAACCGGCAGCGGTCCTACCGCGACCTGCCCATGCGCCTGGGCGAGACGTCCACCCTGTTCCGCAACGAGGACTCCGGCGAGATGCACGGCCTGATCCGTGTCCGCCAGTTTACCATCTCCGAGGGTCACCTGGTGCTGCGCCCGGACCAGCTGGAGGAGGAGTTCAAGGGCTGCCTGGCCCTGGCCAAGTATTGCCTGGGCACCGTGGGCCTGCTGGATAAGTGCACGTTCCGGTTCTCCCAGTGGGATCCCAGCAACCCCCACAACAAGTATGAGGGCACGGCGGAGCAGTGGGAGCACGCCCAGAGCACCATGGCCAAGATCCTGGACGACCTGGACGTTCACTATTCCATCGGCATCGACGAGGCTGCCTTCTACGGACCCAAGCTGGACATCCAGTATAAGAATGTGTTCGGCAAGGAGGATACCCTGGTCACCATCCAGATCGATATGCTGCTGGCCCAGCGCTTCGGCATGTACTATATCGACGAAAACGGCAACAAGGCCCTGCCGTATATCATCCACCGCACGTCCCTGGGCTGCTATGAGCGGACGCTGGCGTATCTGATCGAGGAGTACGCCGGGGCGCTGCCCACCTGGATGATGCCCGAGCAGGTCCGCTTCCTGCCCATTACCGACCGGGCCGCCGACTACTGTGCCCAGCAGGCGGACCAGCTGCGGCAGCAGGGCTTCCGGGTGGAGGTGGACGGCCGCAACGAGAAGATCGGCAAGAAGATCCGGGAGGCTACCCTGGAGAAGATCCCCTTCATGCTGGTGGTAGGCGACCGGGATATGGAGGCGGGCACCGTCTCCGTCCGTACCCGCACCGGCGAGGACCTGGGCGCCATGACCCTGGCGGACTTCTCCGCCAAGCTCCGCCAGATCGTGGACACCAAGGCCAAGCAGTAACGCAAAGCATATAACCCCGACCGGCCCCCGTTTTCAAAGCGGGGGCCGGTTGAGTTTGTCAAAAAAGGGCGGCGCCCTTTTTTGACAAAAGAGTTTTCGCTCCGACCCGCGCGTTTTCACGCATAAAATGCGTGAAAACACACTCTCTCCGCGCAAAGTATTTTTCGCGACGTACACGCCGCCGCGAAAAATGGATGGAACACTATTCGCAGCCTGCGGGCTGCGAACTCTGCGAGGCTTTTTTGGCAGTGAAAACCGGCCCCCGTTTTCAAAGCGGGGGCCGGTTTTCAACATTTTATTCCCATTGTTCATTGACTTTCCGCAGGGCGGTATGGTATATTGGCGGCGTGTACAGAAACGTTCTTACAGTTAAATCAGGAGAAAAATCACAGAAAACACAGGAGGAATGGACATGTTATTCCAAATCTACGGCGAAACCGCCATGTATCAGCTTCTGGGCTTTGTGCTGGTGTTTACCGGGCTGGTGCTGGCCAACGAATTCGCCCGCCGCACCAAAGCCGGCGGCATCATCTGCTTTCTGGTGCTGCCCGCTGCGCTGACGGTGTATTTCATCGCCATCGCCATCGGCGCACGGGCCGGCGCGGAATGGGCCCTGAACAACCAGACCTACACCAATATGAACAGCTGGTTCCACTATGCCAAGCTCTATGCCGCCACCGCCGGGTGCATCGGCTTCATGATGCTCAAGTACAAGTGGAGCATCGGCAAGACCGAATGGTTCAAGGTGTTCCCCTTTGCCATCGTGGCCATCAACATTCTCATCGCCGTGGCCAGCGACTTTGAGTCCGCCATCCACGGCGCCGCGGCTTTGAAGGAGTTCGGCGACCGCTGGTGGCTGTCCTCCGAAAACGTGTGGCTGTACGGCGGCTGGTGGAACTGGGTCAACGGCATTGCCGGTATCGTCAACATCTTCTGCATGACCGCCTGGTGGGGCATTTACTCCTCCAAGGATCAGAAGGACATGCTGTGGCCCGACATGACCTGGTGCTACATCCTGGCCTATGACCTGTGGAACTTCGAGTATACCTACAACTGCCTGCCCACCCACTCCTGGTACTGCGGCCTGGCCCTGCTGCTGGCCCCCACCTTTGCCAACCACTTCTGGAACAAGGGCGGCTGGATCCAGAACCGGGCCAACACCCTGGCCCTGTGGTGCATGTTTGCCCAGGTGTTCCCCCTGTTCCAGGACAACAGCGTGTTCTCCACCATCACCTCCGTCTATGCCGACGGCTTTATGAACCCCGCCGTCCGGCCCACCGCCGCCAATCCCACCGCCCAGGGCGTGGTCTCCATTGTGGCACTGGTGGTGAACGTGGTGATCCTGGCCACCATCATCAAGCGGGCCAAGGCCCAGAAGAAGAATCCCTACAAGCAGGAGATCTTCACCGATCAGAGAGACTTCCGGGAAGCCATGGAGAGAGTCTGAGCATCCTTTTCCGGACTGCGGAACGGTATATGGGAGGAGGCGCGGCGAGGGCCGCGCCTCCTCTTTGCCCCCTCTATCAGTGAGAATGCCCGTGCCGCAAGGATTTTTGCGGTTTTTATGGTTTTTCCACTTGACAATCCCGGAAAATTTGCTATAATAGTCAATGCTGTTGTTACAGCAAGAATATGCAGTGGTATCGAAGTGGTCATAACGAGCACGACTGGAAATCGTGTTGTCGTCAAAAGCGGCACGAGGGTTCAAATCCCTCCCACTGCGCCAGAGAAAATCCCCGTAACCGTAATGGTTACGGGGATTTGAGCTTGTCAAAAAAGGGCGGCGCCCTTTTTTGACAAAAGAGCTTTCGCTCCGACCCGCGCGTCCGAATGGGCTAAAAGCCCATTCGGGCACACTCTCTCCGCGCAAAGTATTTTTCGCGACGTACACGCCGCCGCGAAAAATGGATTTGACTTGATTCGCGGCCTGCGGGCCGCGAACTCTGCGAGGCTTTTTTGACAGGCTGGAATCCCCGTAACCGCAATGGTTACGGGGATTTGTTTATGGGTGAAAAAAATTTGCTTGACAAATACCCCATAGGGGTATAGAATGAATATACCCCTATGGGGTATATTGCATACGAAGCGAGGCGGGAATACTATGGAACAACATGACTGCTGCCACTGCTCCCAACGGAAAAAGGAGCGCTCGCCGGAGGAATACAAGCGCCTGATCCACCGGCTCAACCGCATCGAGGGCCAGATCCGGGGTATCCGGGGCATGGTGGAGGCCGGGGCGTACTGTCCCGACATTCTGGTTCAGGCGGCGGCGGTGAACGCGGCCATCAATGCCTTCAACAAGGAACTGCTGGCCAGCCATATCCGCACCTGTGTGGCCCAGGACATCCGGGACGGCAAGGACCAGGTCATCGACGAGCTGGTGGCCACCCTGCAAAAGCTGATGAAATAGGAGTGATCCCCATGAGGCAATACAATGTTACGGGCATGAGCTGCGCCGCCTGCTCGGCCCGGGTGGAAAAGGCGGTGGGGAAGGTCCCCGGCGTCACGGCATGCTCTGTGAGCCTTTTGACCAATTCCATGGGCGTAGAGGGCACGGCGGGGCCCTCCGCCATTATTGCCGCCGTGGAGGCGGCGGGCTACGGCGCGTCGGAAAAGGGCGCGGCCCAGTCGTCTCCCAGCGCCGCCGAGCAGCAGCTGGAGGACCATGAGACGCCCCGTATCCGGCGGCGGCTTATCTGGTCCGTGGGCTTTCTGCTGGTGCTGATGTACTTTTCCATGGGCCACATGATGTGGGGCTGGCCCCTGCCGCCGTTTTACGACAACAACCATGTGGCCATGGGGCTGACCCAGCTGCTGCTGACGGTGATCATCATGGTCATCAACCAGAAGTTCTTCATCAGCGGCTATAAGGCCCTGTGGCACCGGGCTCCCAATATGGACACCCTGGTGGCCCTGGGGGCCACGGCAGCCTTCGGCTACAGCACCTATGCCCTGTTTGCCATGACTGCCGCCCAGGTCCGGGGGGATGAGGCCGCCGTCATGAGCTGCATGATGGACTTCTACTTTGAGTCCGCCGCCATGATCCTGACTCTGATCACCGTGGGCAAGCTGCTGGAGGCCCGGTCCAAGGGCAAGACCACCGACGCCCTGAAAAGCCTGATGCGGCTGGCCCCCAAGACTGCCACCGTTATCCGGGACGGCAAGGAAGCAGAGGTGCCGGTGGAGCAGGTGCAGCAGGGGGACGGGTTCGCCGTTCGGCCGGGGGAGAGCATCCCGGTGGACGGCGTGGTACTGGAGGGAAACAGTGCCGTTAATGAGTCCGCCCTCACCGGCGAGAGCATCCCGGTGGACAAGGCTCCCGGCGACGGAGTGTCCGCCGCCACGGTGAACCAGTCCGGCTATCTCCGCTGCCGGGCCACCCGGGTGGGCCAGGATACCACTCTGTCCCAGATCATCCGCATGGTCAGCGACGCCGCCGCCACCAAGGCCCCCATTGCCAAGATCGCCGATAAGGTATCCGGCGTGTTCGTTCCGGCGGTGATCTCCATCGCCGCGGTGACCACGGCGGTGTGGCTGCTGCTGGGCCACCCAGTAGGCTACGCCCTGGCCCGGGGCATCTCCGTTCTGGTCATCAGCTGCCCCTGCGCCTTGGGCCTGGCCACTCCTGTGGCCATTATGGTGGGCAGCGGCCTGGGCGCCAAAAACGGCATCCTGTTCAAGACTGCCGCTTCCCTGGAGGAAACGGGCCGGGTGCAGATCGTGGCTCTGGACAAAACCGGCACCATCACCAGCGGTCAGCCCCGGGTGACGGATATCCTTCCGGCGGAGGGCGTCACGGAGCAGGAGCTGCTGACAAATGCCCTGGCCCTGGAGCAGAAGAGCGAGCATCCCCTGGCCCGGGCTGTACTGGACCGGGCGGAGGGCCTGACAGCCCCGGAGGTATCGGATTTCCAGGCTCTGCCCGGCAACGGACTGACAGCCAGGCTGGCGGGCCGGACCCTGTGGGGCGGCAGCGCCGCCTATACGGCGGAAAAGGCCGCCGTTTCCCCGGAGCTGCAGGCCCGGACGGAGGAGCTGGCCCGGCAGGGGAAAACGCCCCTGTTCTTCGGGCTGGATGACCGGCTGCTGGGCATCATCGCCGTGGCGGATGTCATCAAGGAGGACAGCCCACAGGCAGTCCGGGAGCTGCGGAATATGGGCATCCATGTGGTGATGCTCACCGGCGACAACGAGCACACCGCCCGGGCCATCGGGGCCCAGGCCGGGGTGGATCAGGTCATCGCCGGGGTGCTGCCGGAGGGCAAGGAGGCCGCCATCCGCCGCCTGATGCAGCGGGGCAAGGTGGCCATGGTGGGCGACGGCATCAACGATGCACCGGCCCTGACCCGGGCCGACACCGGCATCGCCATCGGCGCGGGAGCCGACGTGGCCATCGACGCGGCGGACGTGGTGCTGATGAACAGCAGCCTGTCGGACGTGCCCGCCGCCATCCGGCTCAGCCGGGCCACCCTGCGGAACATCCACGAGAACCTGTTCTGGGCATTTTTCTACAATGCCATCGGCATACCCCTGGCCGCCGGGGTGTTCATCCCCCTGGGGCTGACGCTGAATCCTATGTTCGGCGCGGCGGCCATGAGCCTTTCCAGCTTCTGCGTGGTGTCCAACGCCCTGCGGCTGAATCTGTTCAAGCTCCGGGATAACCGGCACGATCATAAGAGAACCAATCATCTGAACAACGAGATCAAGGAGGAACAAGCTATGGAAAAGACACTGGAGATCAAGGGCATGATGTGCCCCCACTGCGAGGCCACCGTTCGCACCGCCCTGGAGGCTCTGCCCCAGGTTCAGGAGGCTCAGGTGAGCCACCAGAGCGGCACCGCTGTGGTGACCCTCACCGGCCCGGTGGAGGACGACATCCTGCGCCGCACCGTGGAGGACAAGGGCTACACCGTCACCGCCATCCGGTAAACGGAAAAAATAAATGCACGGCCGCGGCCGTGCATTTATTTTTTTCTTTTGCCAGTCAACACTGGATCAGACGGATCACCGCTTGTCGCGGTCGTAGGACACCACCACGCGGCGGTTGGGCTCCGAGCCAATAGAGTAGGTATTGACACCGGGGACATCCTGCAGGGCGGCGTGGATCACATGGCGCTCATAGGCATTCATGGGCTCCAGAGTGACGCTGCGGCGATACCTGGTGACCTTGGCAGCCACCTTGCGGGCCAGAGACTCTAGGCTCTGTTCCCGCTTGGCCCGGTAATTCTCGGCATCCACATGGACGCGGATGCGCTTTTCCCGGCCGGAATTGACGGCGTAGTTGGTCAGCTGCTGGATAGCGTCCAGGGTCTCGCCCCGGCGGCCAATCAGCTGGCCCAGCTTCTGTCCCTCCAGCACCACACTGTAGCGGCCCTTTTCCGTCTCCGTGACCTGCACCTGGGCAGGGCTGTCCATATGCTCCAGCAGCCCCGTCAGGAACTCGGTAATGCGCCGGGCGTTGTCGTCCGGGACAGACTGCTCCGGGGCGGCAGCGGGGGCCTGGGCAGCCTTGGGAGGCTCAGGAGCCTTGACGGGAGCCTTGGGAGGCTCCGGCTTCCTGGTCTTGGGCTGCTCCGGCTTGGGCTGGGGTCTGGGCTCCGTCTTCTTTTCCGGCTGGACCGGCGCGGCGGGAGCCTCCGGCTCCTCCTGGCCATAGGTCACGCGGACCCGGGCAGGGCTGCTGCCAATGCCCAGAAAGCCGCTTTTGGCCCGCTCCAGAATCTCAACGGACACGTCGTCGCGGTCCATATGCAGCTGTTCCAGCGCTTTGCGGATGGCCTCGTCCTCGGTCTTGCCCGTTACGTCGATATAACTCATAGACAAAACTCCTTAGTCATCATTGTAATGGCTTTCGTTGTAGGCCCGGCCCCGTGCATAGGGACGCTGGCCCACGCGGCCACTTTCGTTGGTGCCGGGATTCTTTTTCTTCTCGCCAGAGGACTGCTTTTTCTTGCCCTGCTGGTTATTCTGCTTCTTGCCGCTGTTGTAGGAAGCCTGCTGCTGTGCCATCAGCTCCTTCTGCTTCTGGTACTTGGCATAGCGCTTTTCACGGGCGGCCTTTTCCTTCTCAGTCTCCTCGCGGTCCAGCTTCTTGTTGAAATACTTATTCAGGGTCAGCTCCTGGATCAGGGAGAAGGCGGAGTTGGCAATCCAGTATACGCACAGAGCGGAGGGCAGAATATAGCCCATCCACAGGCTCATCAGGGGCATCAAGTACATCATGGTCTTGGCGGACCCGTTAGGGGTAGAACCATTGGTGCGCATGGTGATGAGGCTCATGGCGAACTGGATGCCGGCGGAAATGATGGGCAGCAGCAGCGCGCCCCAGACGGGCCAGCCGCCGCCGGGGAACTGGCTGAACAGAGAGGACGGCTGAGCCGCCAGGTCAATGTGCAGGAAGTTGTAGTTCAGGTCGATGAGGCCGTCGAACTTCCCGGCGAAATCCGCCCAGTGCTCGTGGATGAACTTGGCCAGATAAATCTGCTCATACGCCTGACTGCCCTCGGCCGCAGTGAAGCCCAGGGTGCCGGCCAGGGTGGTGATCTCCGCGATCACCGACTCGGACAGGCTCATAAAATACCGCAGAGGCACACGAATGATATAGTACAGGGCGATCAGGATGGGGAAGGGGATCATGGACCACAGGCAGCCGGACATGGGGTTGATGCCCTCTTTCATGTACAGCTCCTGCATGGCCTCCTGCTGACGCTGCTGGTTGTTGGCGTAGCGGGTCTGGATATCCTTGATCTTGCCCTGCATGCGGTTCATGCGCAGCATGCTCTTCTTGCTCTTGAGCTGGAAGGGCAGCAGCACCAGCTTCACCACCAGGGTGAACAGAATCAGGGCCACGCCATAGGACCCGGTCCAGCTGTAGAACAGCCGGGTCAGGAAGGCAAAGGGCACACAGATATAGTATCCGAGCTTTGCAAACATGGGATAGTTTCCTCCGTATTTTGTTGGGTGGGAAAAACGGGGTTTTCAGGGAACGGGATCATACCCGCCTTTGTGGAAGGGATTGCATCGCAGAAGGCGCCGCAGCGCCAGAAAGCCGCCCCGCAGAGGACCGTATTTCTCCACCGCCTGCAGTGCGTATTCCGAGCAGGTGGGGATATAGCGGCAGCGGGGCGGAAACAGGGGAGACATAGCCGTCTGGTAAAAGCGGATCATCCGCAGGATGGCCCGCTTCATGACGGGTCCTCCCGCAGCAGGTCCAGCTGCTCCAGCAAGCGCAGATAGGTGCGGTCCAGCTTCTGATAATCCGTTTCCACGGCCCGGACCCGGGCCACCACGATCAGGTCGTAGCCCGGGAGCATTTTTGCCTTGTTCAGCCGGTAGATCTCCCGAATGCGGCGCCGGACGCGGTTGCGCACCACGGCGCAGCCCAGCTTCGTACTGACGGAAACGCCCAGGCGGCTATGGCCCCGGCGGTTCCTCTGGCAGTAAATCACCAGCTGCGGCGAAACCGCCGATTTTCCCTTGCGGTAAATGCGGCGGAATTCGTAATTCTCTTTTACCGTGACGGCTGGATCCATGAAAACAAGCACCTTCTCCGCCAACGCGGCGGCTAAAATGAGCACAGGCCAAAGGGGACGGCAGTTTTCCCATCCACCGTCCCTGGTCTATCCTTTATGCGCGATGCACTTTCCGCGACCTCAATGGGTCAGGCGAGCGCGGCCCTTGGCGCGGCGGCGGGCCAGAACCTTACGGCCGTTGCTGGTGGCCATTCTCTTGCGGAAGCCGTGCTCCTTGGAGCGCTGGCGCTTCTTGGGCTGATAGGTACGGAACATTGCATGACACCTCCATTTTGTAAGATCCGGCGGCAGAACAAGGCTGCCGCACATACTCGACGGCGGGCAGGGGACTTGTCCCCGGCGGCCGCAGTTGACAGGTTGGATGCCGCAAAACGGCATGGTAAACATTATACAGATTTTCCGGCCCCCTGTCAACAGAAATCTGCATTTTCCACGAAAGAGCCGCATTCTGCCGCCGGGCGCCGGTTTTGGGCAAGAAATTCTGTTATATCTCCCACAAAATAGCGCATATTTGCCGGTTTCTGTATAGCAGCCCGGAAAAATTTTTATACTTAGTATTAGTATATGTGTGGACTTTTCCGGGGCCGTTTGGTATAATAAGAGGTGTATTTTTGCCTGAAACAAAGAGAGAAAATCGCATGACCAGCGGGAAAGGGGCGCTTTCATTGAATTCAATCGCAGACGTGTGGAAAAACGTACTGGACCGGCTGAGGTCCCAGCTGTCCGAGACCACCATCAATACCTGGTTCGACGAGGTGGAGGTGGTGACCATGGAGGACTCCGCCTTTGTGCTGCATTGCAGCAACGCCTTCAAGAAGAGCACCATTGAGGCGCGCTTTATGAGCCACATCAAGGCCGCACTGAAGGATATTTTTTCCTCGGATCTGGAGGTAAAGATCCTGGACGATCAGCAGCTGTCCGCCTATCACGGGGTGGCTCCGGACCGGCCCGGCTCCCTTCTGGAGTCCGACGCCTTCACCTTCGGCACCTATGTGGTGGGGCCCCAGAACAAGATGGCCTATGCCGCCGCCCGCGCCGTGGCGGAAAAGCCGGCGGAGCACTATAACCCCCTGTTTATCTATGGCGACTCCGGCCTGGGCAAGACCCATCTGTTGTATGCCATTGCCCACCAGGTCCGCTCCCGCCAGCCGGATGCCCGCATCGTATACATCAAGGGCGACGATTTCACCAACGAGCTGATCGCCTCCATCCGAGAGGGAAAAAATGCGGAGTTCCGGGAGAAATACCGTCAGACCACCCTGCTGCTGGTGGACGATATCCAATTCATCGCCGGAAAAAAACAGACCCAGGAGGAGTTTTTCCATACCTTCAACACCCTGTATGAATCCGGGCGGCAGATCGTTCTGACGTCGGACCGTCCACCCCGGGAGATGACCCAGCTGGAGGACCGGCTTCAGACCCGGTTTGAATGGGGTCTGATGGTGGATGTGGCCCCCCCGGACTTCGAGACGAGACTGGCCATCATCAAAAACAAGGCTGCCCTGCTGGGGGTGCAGCTGCCCGACGATATCAGCAGCTTTATCGCGGAAAATCTCACCGCCAACGTTCGACAGATCGAGGGCGCCCTGAATAAGCTGCTGGCCTATCGGGATCTGCTGGGCAACCAGGTGGACGGCGAGGCCGTCAGCCGTGCCGTGAAGGATATGCTGAAAAAGTACAATGAGTTTGTGCCGTCGCCAGGCCTGATCGTCGAGTACATCTGCCGTTATTATGACGTGGATGAGGAGCAGGTCCGGGGACAGGGCCGCAAGCGGGACCTGATGGAAGCCCGGCAAACGGCCATGTATCTGATCCGCCGGATGACAAACCTCTCCCTCAACGACATCGGCAAGGAGTTCGGCGACCGGGATCACACCACGGTGCTTCACTCGCTGGATCAGGTGGAGAAAAAGATGCGCTCCGATCCGGCCTACGCCGAAAAGGTCAAGGAGATCACCACCAACATCAACAATAAGAAATGATCTCTTTTCCACATATCCCTGTGGATTCCACCTGGACAACCTGTGGAGTATTTGCTTCTCTCTTTTCCTGTGGAAAACCCCCGGATATTGTCCCCAAAGGGGTGTGGACAGAAATTTCTGTGATCCCAGTGCTTTTGGAAGATTTCCACATAAATTTTCCCTACGACGTCTGTTACTAAAATAAAGATATCTTTTGTTCTCTTTTGGAGAACGGAGTCTCTTTTCAGTCTGAAAGAAAGGAACGCTTCGATATGCTTCGATTTTCCTGTGAGAAGGCGCTGCTGCAAGGCGCCGTCAACACTGCCTCCCGGGCGGTGGCCGCCAAAAGCTCCATTCCGGCCCTGGAGGGAATCCTGCTGGAGGGCGGGGACACCCTGACCCTGTCCGGCTACAACATGCAGACCGGCATCCGCACCGGCGTGGACGCTCAGATCCAGTCTCCCGGCCGTATCGTCCTCAGCGCCCGTCTGTTCGGCGAGATGATCCGCAAGATGCCCGACGACGTTATTGTGTTCGACGCTGACGACAAGCTGACGGTTCATCTTACCTGCGGTGATGCCAGCTTCGAGATCATCGGCCTGTCTGCCGACGATTACCCGGAGCTTCCTGAGGTGGATGACCAGTTTTCCGTGGATATTCGTCAGGGGACGCTGAAGGCTATGATCAACCAGACCAGCTTCGCCGTGTCCACCAATGAGAGCCGCCCGGTACATACCGGCTCTCTGTTCGAGGTAGGGGATAAGGACCTGACGGTGGTGTCCGTGGACGGGTTCCGTCTGGCCCTGCGCCGGGAGCCTTTGGACCGGTCCGAGGGAGGCGCGTTCAAATTCGTGGCACCCGGCTCCGCTCTGAACGAAGTGGAGAAAATCTGCGAAGATTCCGACGAAAAGATCACCATTATTCAGGGCAAGCGGCACCTGCTGTTTGAGGCCGGGGCCACCCAGCTGATCTGCCGCCGCCTGGAGGGAGATTTCCTGGATTACAAGAACGCCATCCCCCGGAACAATCCCATCCGGCTGACGGTGGACACCAAAACCATGCTGGGCAGCCTGGACCGGGTGTCTGTGGTCATCAGCGAAAAGCTCAAGAGCCCGGTGCGCTGCGTTTTTGAAAACGGCCGGGTGATGCTGTCTGCCCGCACCGGCGCCGGCGAGGCCAAGGACATCTGCCCCCTGGACGGCGACGGAAACGGGCTGGAGATCGGATTCAACAACCGGTATCTGATGGACGCCCTGCGCTACGCTCCGGCGGACGCTGTGACCATGGAGCTGAATACCAGCATTTCTCCGGCGGTGCTGGTGCCGGTGGATGGGGAGGAGAGCTTCCTTTATATGGTGCTGCCGGTGCGGCTGAAGGCGTGAGAAAACGAGGTCAATATGGAAATCATTACCATTACTACAGAATATATCAAGCTCCAGGATCTGCTGAAGCTGGCGGCGGCTACGGCCACCGGCGGCGAGGCCAAGCTGCTGGTTCAGGAGGGAGAGGTCCTGGTCAACGGGGAGGTATGCACCATGCGGGGAAAGAAGCTTCGTCCCGGCGATGTGGTGGACGCCCTGGGACAGCGCTACGGCGTGCAGTATGCGGATTGAAGGACTGCTGCTGGAGGGCTTCCGGAATTACGACAGCCAGCAGCTGACCTTTGATGAAAGCTGCAACGTGATCTATGGAGACAATGCCCAGGGAAAGACCAACCTGCTGGAGGCCATTGTGTATCTGTCCTGCGGCCGCAGTCCCCGGACCCATGCGGATCGGGAGCTTATTGGCTTCGGAACGGACAGGGCCAGGCTGGTGGGACAGATCCGGTCCCGGGAGCGGAAATTTGAAACGGAGATTCAGCTGACCCGGGGACGGCGGCGGAAGATGACCGTCAACGGTGTGGCCGCCAAAAACGGCGGCGACCTGTCCCAGGTGCTGCACACGGTGTTTTTCTCGCCGGAGGACCTGTTTCTCATCCGGGAGGGAGCGGCGGCCCGGCGGCGGTTCATGGATATGTCCCTGTGCCAGCTGCGGCCCCGGTATGCCGAGGCCCTGGCAGAATACGGGCGGCTGTATGAACACAAGACCCGCATCCTCCGGGACAGTGACGAGTATCCTCAGCTGCTGGACACCCTGCCCGACTTTGACCGGCGGCTGTGCCAGGTGGGAGCGGTGCTCATCAGCTATCGGGCGCGGTATGTGCAGGCCCTGGCCGTCCACGCCCAGAGAGCCCACTGGGAGTGCTCCGGGGAACGGGAGGAGCTGGCTCTGTCGTATCAGACCGTGAAAACCGTGGAGGACCCATTGGGTCCGGCGGCGGACATTGCGGCGGCGCTGGCAGAGCACCAGGCACAGCATCATCAGGCGGAGCTGGCCTCCCGGCTGTGTCTGTCGGGACCCCATAAGGACGATATCGCCGTGACGGTAAACGGGCTGGAGGCCCGGCATTTCTGCTCCCAGGGCCAGGTGCGCACCGCAGCCCTGAGTCTGAAGCTGGCGGACCGGGAGATTCACAAAACCGCCATCGGAGAGTATCCGGTGATGCTGCTGGACGACGTGCTGTCGGAGCTGGACCCCCGGCGGCAGGAGTATGTGCTCAACCGCATTGCAGGCGGACAGGTGTTCATCACCTGCTGCGAAAACGACCGGCTGGATGCGCTGCTGTCCGGCCGGGTGTATCACGTTCGGGAAGGAAAGGTGCTGTGATGGGCTTTCTGCATATCGGCCAGAACGTCATGGTCAACGACCGGCGCATCATCGGCATATTCGACCTGGATATCACATCCCAGTCCGCTCAGACCCGGCGGTTTCTGGACCAGGCGGAGCAGGAGGGCGTGGTGCTGCCGGTGTGCGACGACATTCCCAAGTCGTTTCTGGTGTGCGACCATCCGTATCACCGGCAGATCGTATATATTTCCCAGCTGAATACCCAGACGCTGGTGAAAAGAGCGGAAAAGAAGTAAAGAATTCCCTGTCATTGCCGGGAGATCGGCAGACACCGGGTTCCCGGGAATGACAGGAAAGACCCAAGGAAAGGAAAGATGACCCAATGAGCGAACTGGAAAAAGTCACCGCCGTGGACACCACCTATGACGCCTCGGAAATTCAGGTTCTGGAGGGGCTGGAGGCGGTGCGCAAGCGGCCCGGCATGTATATCGGCTCCACATCGGCCTCGGGCCTGCACCATCTGGTGTATGAGATCGTGGACAACGCCATTGACGAGGCACTGGCCGGATACTGCACCGAGATCACTGTTACCATCAACCCCGGCGACACCATCACCGTTACCGATAACGGCCGCGGCATCCCCGTGGACATCCAGAAGCAGACCGGCCGGCCGGCGCTGGAGGTGGTATACACCGTGCTCCACGCCGGCGGTAAGTTCGGCGGCGGAGGCTATAAGGTATCCGGCGGCCTCCACGGCGTGGGCGCGTCCGTGGTCAACGCCCTGTCCGAATGGCTGGAGGTGCAGGTTCAGAAGGACGGCAGAATTTACGAGATGAAGTTCTCCCGGGGAGCGATCACCCAGGAGATGAAGATTTTGGGCGACACCGATCAGACCGGCACCGCCGTTACCTTCAAGCCGGATCCGGAGATGTTCGACACCCTGGTGTATGACTATGAAACGCTGCACACCCGGATGCGGGAGCAGGCGTTCCTGAATGCGGGGCTGCGTATCACCATTACCGACGCCCGGCCCGGCCAGGAGCAAAGTGACTCCATGTGCTACGAGGGAGGCATCCGGGAATTTGTTACCTGGCTCAACCGCAACAAGACGGCGCTGCATGAGGAGGTCGTCTATCTGGCCGGGGCCAAGGGCGACAGCACCGCCGAGGTGGCGCTGCAATACAACGACAGCTACAACGAGACGCTGGTGTCCTTCGCCAACGACATCCACACCCCCGAGGGCGGCATGCATGAGACGGGCTTCAAAACGGCCCTGACCCGGGTGCTGAACGCCTACGGCATGAAATACGGCATGATCAAGGAGGGAGACAAGGTCTCCGGCGAGGACGTCCGGGAGGGCATCACCGCCGTGATCTCCGTGAAGCTGACAGAGGCCCAGTTCGAGGGACAGACCAAGGCCAAGCTGGGCAACGCCTCCATCCGCACCCTGGTGGACAACGTGGTATCCGACCAGCTGGCCGTGTATCTGGAGGAGCACCCGGTGGTGGCCCGGACCATTCTGGATAAGGCCCTGACCGCCAACCGGGCCAGGGAGGCTGCCCGAAAGGCCCGGGAATCCATTCGCCGCAAGACCGCCCTGGGCGGGGCGGCCATGCCCGACAAGCTGCGGGACTGCAACGAAAATAACCCCGAGCTGACGGAGATCTATATCGTGGAGGGCGACTCCGCAGGCGGCTCTGCTACTCAGGGCCGGGACTCCCGGTTCCAGGCCATCCTGCCTCTGTGGGGCAAGATGCTGAACGTGGAAAAGGCCCGGGCGGATAAGGTCTACGGCAATGACAAGCTTCAGCCGGTGATCACGGCTCTGGGCGCCGGGATCGGCGACGAGCTGGACCTGAACCGGCTGCGGTATCACAAGATCATCATCATGGCCGATGCCGATGTGGACGGCGCCCATATCCGGACGCTGCTGCTGACCTTCTTCTTCCGGTTTATGCGGCCCCTGATCGAGGAGGGGTATGTATACTCCGCCGTGCCCCCTCTGTATAAGCTGACCCGGGGCAAGCAGCAGCGGGTTGCCTATACCGACGAGGAGCGGGACACCATTTCCGCCGAAATGCGGGCGGGGAATCCCAACGTGAAGATCGACATCAGCCGCTTCAAGGGACTGGGCGAGATGAATCCCCATGAGCTGTGGGAGACCACCATGGACCCGGGGAAGCGCACCCTGCGCCGCATCACCCTGGACGATGCCGTGGCCGCCGACGCCACATTTACGGTGCTGATGGGTGAAAAGGTGGAGCCCCGGAAGGAGTTCATTGAGAAAAACGCCAAATACGCGGTGAATCTGGACTATTGATTCAAAAAATGCATGCATTTTTTGAATCAGCTTGTCAAAAATTATTTTTGACAAGCTGAAAAGCATTTTCAAAACTTTCATAAAAGTTCTGAAAATGCGGTGATTGAAAACGAAAGACACCCCTGATGGGTTTCTTTCGTAACTATCTTCCTTTCCGAAGGCGGAAGCAATCCTACTTTTTTGACAGTCTGGATTCAAAAATGCTTGCATTTTTGAATTTTACCATCCCCACAAGGAGAATAAAATATGAGCAAAAAACCACAGTACGACCCTGAGGAGCTGCGGTACCCGGACCAGCACATTGTGGAGCGGTCCCTGGTGCCGGAGATGGAAAAATCCTATATCGAATACGCCATGTCCGTGATCGTGGGCCGGGCCCTGCCCGACGTGCGGGACGGACTGAAGCCCGTGCACCGGCGCATTCTCTACGCCATGTACGAGGACAATCTGACCTCTGACCGCCCCTTCAAGAAGTCCGCCACCTGCGTGGGCGACGTGCTGGGCCGGTATCACCCCCACGGCGACGCGTCCGTGTACGACGCCTTGGTGCGCCTGGCCCAGGATTTCTCCATGCGCTATATGCTGGTGGACGGCCACGGCAACTTCGGCTCCGTGGATGGCGATCCCCCGGCGGCCTACCGATACACTGAGGCCAGGCTTGCCAAGATCGCAGGCGAAATGCTGCGGGACATCGAAAAGGACACCGTGGACTGGGACCCCAACTTCGACGAGAGCCGCAAGGAGCCCCGGGTGCTGCCCTGCCGGTTCCCCAATCTGCTGGTCAACGGTTCCTCCGGCATTGCCGTAGGTATGGCCACCAATATCCCGCCCCATAACCTGCGGGAGGTCATCGGTGCGTGCATCTGTGTGCTGGATAATCCGGACGCCACCCTGGGCGATCTGATGGAGCATGTTCAGGGTCCCGACTTCCCCACAAAGGGCATCATCATGGGCCGGGCCGGGATCCGGGCCGCCTATGCCACCGGCCGGGGCCGGGTAGTGGTTCGGGCCCGCCACGAATTCGAGGAATTCGGCAACATCCGCACCCGCATCATCATCACGGAGCTGCCGTATCAGGTGAACAAGCGGATGCTTATCAAGAACATGGCCGACCAGGTGGAGGATAAGCGTCTGGAGGGCATCAGCAACATTCAGGATGAGACGGACCGCAACGGTATGCGCATCGTCATCGAACTGAAGCGGGACGCCAACCCCCAGGTGGTGCTCAACCGCCTGTTTGCCCAGACGCAGCTGCAAAGCTCCTTTGCCATCAATATGCTGGCCCTGGTCCAGAATCAGTCCCAGCCGAAGATCCTGTCTCTGCGGCACATCATCGACGAGTATCTGGCCTTCCAGGAGGAGATCATCGTCCGGCGCACCAGATACGACCTGAAGAAGGCTCAGGAGCGGGCCCATCTGCTGGAGGGTCTGCTGATCGCCCAGGACAACATTGACGAGGTCATCCATATCATCCGCACCAGCTATGACAATGCCAAGGAGAACCTGATGCAGCGCTTTGGTCTGGACGACGTCCAGGCCCAGGCCATTCTGGATATGCGCCTGAAGGCTTTGCAGGGGCTGGACCGGGAAAAGCTCCAGAATGAGTATCAGGAGCTGGAGGAGAAAATCGCCTATTATCTGCGGGTGCTGGGGGATGAGAATCTGGTAAAGTCCATCCTGAAGGAGGAGCTGCAGGCCATCTCCGACAAGTATGGCGACGACCGCAAGACGGAGATCCAGGATGTGGAGGACGAGATCGACATCGAGGACCTGATCGAGGAGGAGGAATGCGTCTTTACCCTCACCGCCAACGGGTACATCAAGCGCACTCCCGTCAGCGAATATACCGCCCAGAGCAAGGGCGGTATGGGCAAAAAGGGCATCACCACCCGGGAGGAGGATACCGTGGTGGATGTGTTCACCGCCTCCACCCACGACTATATTCTGTTCTTTACCGACACCGGCAAGGTGTATAAGAAGAAGGGCTATCTCATCCCCGAAAGCGGCAAGGCCGCCAAGGGCACCAACATCGTGAACATTCTTCAGGTGGAGACCGGCGAGCGGGTCCAGGCCATGCTGCACTTCCGGGAGACCGGCGACGACCAGCTGTATTTGTTCATGACCACCCGCAACGGCACCGTGAAGCGGCTGGAGGTATCGGCTCTGAAGAATCTGCGCAACAACGGCATCCGGGCCCTGACCCTGGACGAGGGGGATGAGCTCATCAACGTGCAGGAGACCCACGGCAGCGACCGTATCCTGATTGCCACCCACGACGGGCAGGCTGTCTGCTTTGACGAGACGGATGTGCGGGCTATGGGCCGCACGGCGGTAGGCGTCCGGGGCATCCGCCTGCGGGAGGGCGACTATGTGGTGGGCGCCGCCAAGGCGGTGCCCGGCAAGACGGTGCTGTCTATCACCGAGCGGGGCTACGGCAAGCGCACAGCGGTGGAGGAATACCGCATTACCGCCCGGGGCGGCCTGGGCATCCGCAACTACATGGTCACGGAAAAAACCGGGCCCATCGTGGGTATCAAGGTGGTGGACGGTACCGAGGATCTGCTGCTGGTGACGGAGGCAGGCATTCTCATCCGCACGGCAGTGGAGAATATCCGCATTGCCGGCCGCGCCACCCAGGGCGTCATCGTCATGCGCTTTAAGGAGGAGGGCGACCGCGTCATTTCCATGGCTCTGACGGACCGGGAGCAGGAGACCGAAAAGGAGTGATCTGATGGGGAAGAAGAAGGAAATGTACGCCCCGCTGACCCGGTGGCAGTATTTTACCAAGACCCTGTATCATGACCCCAGCCGCACCAATGAGTTTGAATACGACGGCGTGATCTATCTGAAAAGCGAAGAACTGCGGGACATTGAGTATGCCAACGCACGGGTGAACTGGGTGCTTCTGCTGGTTCTGTGCGCTATGTTCCTGACGGCGGTGAAGTGGCAGAACATTGTGGTCATTGCCGTGGGCATGGTGGTGATCGTGGCGGGAGAGCTGTATCGCATGAGCCGCCTGCCCAAGGATATCAAGGCCCACCTGACGGATTCCGGACGGAGGAAGCGGTGACGGAGATGAAGATCATCGCCCGCATTCACACGGAGCTGCCGGAGAAGTTCGGCGTGCCCCGGCAAAGCGGGCTGGTGCCCCAGCTGAGGGGCCGTGTGGTGTTTGAGCCGGGGTACCGGAACCCGGACGCTGTTCGGGGGCTGGAGGACTTCTCCCACATCTGGCTGATCTGGCAGTTTTCCCAGGCGGTCCGGGAGGACTGGTCCCCTACGGTGCGGCCGCCCCGGCTGGGGGGAAACCGGCGTATGGGGGTGTTTGCCACCCGGTCGCCCTTCCGGCCCAATGCCATGGGCCTGTCCTCTGTGCAGCTGGACCGGGTGGAGCTGGACCCGCAGCTGGGCCCGGTGCTCCATGTGCGGGGGGCGGACCTGATGGACGGGACGCCGATTTTCGACATCAAGCCCTATCTGGCCTATACTGACAGCCATCCCCAGGCCACCGGAGGATTCACCGACGGCCTGGCCCATGCACCGTTGACGGTGGACTGCGCCCGGTCGCTGCTGGAGCGTATCCCGGCGGACAGCCGGGAGGGGCTTCTGGGCGTGCTGGCCGGAGATCCCCGGCCCCGCTATCAGGAGGACCCCCGGCGGGTGTACGGCCTGGCCTTTGCCGGGTACAACATCCGGTTCACTGTGGACGGGGACCGGCTGACAGTGGTGGACGTGGAGGAAGCATGAGAAGCAGGTAAAAGAAATGAAAACAGTAACCATATATACCGACGGCGCCTGCTCCGGTAATCCCGGACCCGGGGGGTGGGGGGCGATTCTGGAGTGGAACGGCGTGGAAAAGGAGTTGTCCGGCGGCGCGGCGGATACCACCAACAACCGCATGGAGCTTACCGGTGTCATCCGGGCCCTGTCGTGCCTGAAGGAGCCCTGCGTGGTGGAGCTGTATTCCGACTCCAAATACGTCATTGATGCCCTGTCCAAGGGATGGGTATACGGCTGGCAGAAGCGGGGCTGGGTGAAAAGTGATAAAAAGCCCGCCCTGAACGCGGACCTGTGGCAGGAGCTGCTGCCCCTGATTGCCCGGCACGATGTGCGCTATCACTGGGTCAAGGGCCACGCCGCCAACGAGAAAAACAACCGCTGCGACCAGTTGGCGGTGGCGGAGAGTAAAAAGTTCTGAAAATCTGCGATGTTCACAAAAAGTTCACGCGGATTTCATGATTTCGCCATGTTTACAAGGTATTCTTTTACTTGTACAAAGGAACCATTCCTTATGTGATTTTCTCTCTCTCCTAACAAACACACAGAAAACTCCCTTCGCCAGCGGCGGAGGGAGTTTTCTGTGCTTGTCAAAAAGGGCGGCGCCCTTTTTGATTTTTATGGAGTGCATTCAACGCCAACTCCCCCGCCAATTTGAAAAGAGCATCCGACATGACCTTTTCCGGTGAAAGTCCACCTGCTTGCTGGCCAACCTTTTTATAAAAGTTGTAAAGGCTTTCTTCCATTGTAAGTGTGATTTGCTTCATTGTTTGCACTCCTTTCTAAAATAGGACCCGTTTCGGTCCCATTCTATCATACCTTTCCCATACAATCAAGAAAAAGAACCAATATTGGTCCTATGGGAGGGGCGTATGGAGCAAAAAATCAAACAGGATTCCATTCACATCGGTGAGAATATTCGCCGAGAGAGGCTTCGAAAGGGAATTGGACAGACGGAGCTGGTCCGCCAACTTCAGCTGGCGGGAGTGGAGATGACCCGCGAGACTCTGGTGAAGATCGAGCGGGGCACCCAGCACATTCAGGCCACACAGCTTCGGGGTATTCGGGATGCCCTGGGCGTCACATACGATGAATTACTGCAATAAGAGGAGCGGACAGCGTCCGCTCCTCTTGCTTGTTATAGGGAGTTTATTCCTCCTCCTGGGCTGTGATGGCAATATGCAGCTCGTCCAGCTGCTTTTGTTCCACAGTGGAGGGGGCGCCCATCATGATATCCTGGGCGTTCTTATTCATGGGGAAGGGGATGATCTCGCGGATGGAGCTTTCACCGGCCAGCAGCATCACCATGCGGTCCACGCCGGGGGCGATGCCGGCATGGGGAGGCGCACCGTAGCAGAAGGCGTTGTACATGGCGGGGAACTTCTTCTTCACATCCTCCTCGCCCAGGCGCACCAGCTCAAAGGCCTTGACCATGATCTCCGGGTCGTGGTTCCGGACGGCACCGCTGGACAGCTCCACGCCGTTGCACACCAGGTCATACTGGTCGGCGGTGATGGTCAGGGGGTCGATTTCGCCCCGCTCCGCCTTCAGCAGTACCTCCAGGCCGCCGCTGGGCATGGAGAACGGATTGTGGCAGAACTCCAGCTGGCCGGACTCGTCACCGATCTCGTACATGGGGAAATCCACGATCCAGCAGAACTCGTAGCGCTCCTTGTCCATGTGGCCCTCACAGGCCGCGCCGAAGGTCTTGATGAGCACACCGGCGGATTTGGTGGCGGCGGGACCTGCGGCCACCAGCACCAGAGTGTTGGGCTTCAGATCCAGGGTCTCGGTCAGCTCCTGCTGAAGGCCTGTGACGAACTTGGCAATGCCGCCGGCCAGCTGGCCGTTTTCGTCCGCCTTGAACCAGTAGGCTTTGGAGCCGGACTGCACCTCGCAGTCGGCCAGCAGCTTGTCGATCTGCTTGCGGGTGAGCTTGCAGTTGGACACGGGGACCATCTTCACGGTCTGACCCCGCAAGGCGTCGAACGCACTCTCGGTAAACAGGGAGGTGACATTCTTGCAGGTCAGGTCAATGCGCAGGTCAGGCTTATCGGAGCCGTAGGTCTCCATGGCGTCCCGGTAGGCGATGCGGCGGAAGGGGGCGGAGGAGGCCACGTTGTAGGTGCCGAATTTGGCGAAGATGGGAGGCAGCACGTCCTCCAGGACGGCGAACACATCCTCCTGGGTGGCGAAGGCCATTTCCATATCCAGCTGGTAGAACTCGCCGGGGGAACGGTCGCCTCGGGCGTCCTCGTCCCGGAAGCAGGGGGCAATCTGGAAATAGCGGTCAAACCCGGCGGTCATCAGCAGCTGCTTGAACTGCTGGGGAGCCTGGGGCAGAGCATAGAACTTGCCGGGGTGCTTCCGGGCGGGCACCAGATAATCCCGGGCGCCCTCAGGGGAGGAGGCCGTCAGGATGGGCGTGGTGATTTCCAGGAAACCGTGATTCGTCATGGCGGCCCGCAGGGCGGACACCACCTGGCAGCGGAGGATGATGTTGCTCTTTACTGCCGGGTTCCGCAGGTCCAGATAACGATATTTCAGACGCTGGGTCTCGTCGGCCTCGCGGCTGCGGTTGATCTCAAAGGGCAGGCTGTTGTAGCGGCAGCGGCCCAGGACCTCAATTTTTTCGGGGAGCACCTCCACATCGCCGGTGGCCTGCTTGGGATTCTTGCTGGCCCGCTCCCGGACGGTGCCCTCTACGCTGATGGTGGACTCCTTGTTCAGGCCGTTGATGATGTCCATCATCTCCTGACTCTCTACCACCACCTGGGTGGTGCCGTAGAAGTCACGCAGCACCACAAAGGCGAAGTTCTGGCCCACCACGCGGACGTTCTCCATCCAACCCACGATCTTCACGTGCTTTCCGGCGTCGGTCAGACGCAGCTCCCCGCAGGTATGGGTTCGCATTTGCATCATATTGATCTCTCCTGTTCTGATTATAATTTGTATTTTAGTTAACGGATTCAACTATCTGTATTCAAATCTATGATTACAAATTTGAATATTTGTGGGTAATATTGCATCCTGTATTTATTTTTCCAGAATGACCTTGCCTTGATTCCGCTGGGACAGGCCCTCCTGAATGCGGGAAAGTGTGGCGTCGAAGGGGAGCTTGGTCTGTTCGCCGGAGGTCATATCCTTGCACGCCACCAGGCCCGCCGCAATCTCGTCGTCGCCCAGAAACACCACATAGGGGACCCCCAGCTTGTCGGCATAGTTCATCTTGGCTTTGAACTTTTTCTGCTCGGTATACAGCTGCGTGCGGACACCGGCGCCCCGCAGCCGGGTAGCCAGCTGGATGGCCGGGGTCAGGTCCTGGGTCATGGGCAGGATCAGCACATCGGCAGGAGCCGTGGGCAGGGAGGGGTTCAGGAGGCCCTGCTCACCCAGCACATAAAACAGACGGGTCAGGCCAATGGAGATGCCCACGCCGGGAAGCTGACGGTCGGTATAATACTCAGCAAGATTGTCATAACGTCCACCAGAACATACGGAACCAATCTCCGGATAGTCCAGCAAGGTTGTCTCATACACGGTACCGGTGTAGTAGTCCAGGCCCCGGGCGATGGTCAGATCCACGGCGAAATTGACCTCCGGAACGCCGAAGGCGGCCAGGTAACGGGTGACGGTGGTAAGCTCATCCAGTCCCTGGTCAAACAGCTCATGGCGGCTCCGGTAGCCCTCCAGGGCGGAGAGCACCTGGTCATTGCTGCCGGTGATGGAGATGAAACGCATGATCTCCTCCGCCTGCTCCCCCGTCAGTCCTACGTCGTCCATCAGGCAGGCGCGGACCTTATGGGGCCCGATCTTGTCCAGCTTGTCCACGGTGCGCATGATGTCGCCGGACCGGTCCGTCAGGCCCAGCATGGCATAGAAGCCGTTGAGGATCTTGCGGTTGTTGACCCGGATCTGGAACCGGGTCAGGCCCAGTGCGGTGAAGGTCTGGTAGATGATGGAGGGGATCTCCGCCTCGTTGGTGATGTCCAGCTTGCCATCGCCGATAATATCGATGTCTGCCTGATAGAATTCCCGGAAACGGCCTCGCTGGGCCCGCTCGCCCCGGTATACCTTACCAATCTGATAACGGCGGAAGGGGAAGGCCAGGTCATTGCCGTGGAGGGCCACATATTTGGCCAGCGGCACCGTCAGGTCAAACCGCAGGGCCAGGTCGGCGTCGCCCTTCTGGAAGCGGTAGATTTGCTTTTCGGTCTCGCCGCCGCCCTTGGCCAGCAGCACCTCACTGGCCTCAATCACAGGGGTGTCCAGAGGCGTGAAGCCGTAGCGGCTATAGGTGGTGCGCAGAATGTCCATCATCCGCTCCAGCTGCTGCTGCTGCGCAGGCAGCAGCTCCATGAAGCCGGAGAGGGTCCGGGGGGTCACAGTTGCCATGGTGATCTATTTCCTTTCTGTTTTGTTTTTGGGTTTTTATTGGGGACTCTGCGGAGGCATCATAGCTCGGCTGCAGCTGGGTTTGGAAATGGAAAAATGCGCTCCCGTCCCTTGTTTGGGACGAGAGCGCATGAATACGCTTCGTGGTGCCACCCAAATTCAGCCCCAAGGGGCCCTCGCGGCTCCTGTTACGGGGAGCGGGCCGTGGATGTTTCCATCCCCGCTGGGGGACTGTCTTCGCTTCTCCTGCCGGGGCGCGCTTGCAGCCGGTGACGCGTCTCTCTGGTGCCGGTGGGGATGAAGGTACTCCTGTCTCCTTTATGGCGGTCGCTTTTCCTATTTTATGGCATCCGGGGCCGCTTGTCAAGCGGTAAAGGGCTTGGTTTTGGGATTGACAATATTGCGCCAGTCCAGGTCGCCCCGGGCCAGGCCCAGCACCAGCATTTCCGCCGAGGCCAGGTTGCTGGCATAGGGGATGTTGTTCTGGTCACACAGACGGAAGATGTTGGCTACATCCTCATTCGGGGTCTTCTGATTGGGGTCGCCGAAGCACAGCACCATGTCAATCTCATTATAGGCTATACGGGCCGCGATCTGCTGGCCGCCGCCGTGGTCGAAGGACAGGAAACGGTGGATGCGCAGGCCGGTGGCTTCGCTGATCTGAAGCCCGGTGGTGGCGGTGGCGCAAAGGGTGTGCTGGGCCAGAATGCCGCAGTAAGCGGTGCAGAACTGGACCATCAGTTCCTTTTTGTTGTCGTGAGCGATCAGTGCTATATTCATGGGGGCACTTCCTTTCATAAGATCAGATCCGCATCAGCGGCACACGCTGGCCGGTGATGCGTCGGGCAATGTTTTCATAGGACCGTGCGGCATAGTAGTTCATGTCCCGCAGGGGAATGCCGCGGTTGAGGGAATAGGGGACGTCGCTGTCCTCCGGGACCACGCCCAGAAGGGGAAGGCCGGCAGCGTCCATGGCGTCGTCGATGGTGCTGTGCAGGGCCCGCAGGAGCTTTTTCTGTACTCGCCCCACCACCAAAAACAGGCTCTCTGTGGTGAAGCGCTTGTCCAGGATCATAACGGTGTGCTGCGCGTCCCGCAGAGCGGAGGCGTCGGTGGTGGTGATGACCACCACGCAGTCGGCGCAGCCGGTGGCCAGCTGGAAGCCCTGACCCAGTCCCGCCGGGGCGTCGATGAGGCAATAGTCATACTGCTGGCGCACCTGATCCAGGAGCCGTTTCATCTGCTCCATGGTGACGTTCAGCTGCCCGGTGGCGGACAGGGGAGCGGTGAGCAGATGGAGCTTGGGATACTTGGGGTGGACAGCCACCGCGTCCGACAGTGCGCAGCGCCCGGCTATAACGTCGGAAAAGTCCATCAGTGCACTGTCTGTCAGCCCCAGGGCCAGGTCCAGGTTCCTCAGGGTAATGTCACAGTCCAGGCACAGAGTGCTCTTTCCCAGGGCGGCCAGAGCCAACCCCACGTTGGCGGTGAAGGAGGTCTTGCCGGTGCCGCCCTTTCCGGAGACCACTGCTATGATTTTTCCCATATCCAGGTACCTCGTATACAGATGGGGTTCAGCCCAGCGGCGCTTTTTTGATTCGGGCAAAGGGACGGGGATAGGCCGCCGGAGTAGGATGCTGCTTTTGAATGATCACCACCCGGTGACGAATGTCCGTACCGGGAATGGTGTAATCCCAGATTTTTCTAATTTTTCCGCCCAGCTGGGCAATGGCGCTTTTGGCGGACTGGACCTCCTGGTCGGAGTCCACAGACTTCATGGCCAGGAACTGGCCGCCTACCTTCACCAGGGGCAGGGCCAGCTCACACAATATGTTCAGCTGGGCAACGGCCCGGGAGGTGGCGATGTCGAATTTCTCCCGATGCTGCCGGGCAAATTCTTCGGCCCGGGCATGCACGCATTGGATGCGCTTGAGATCCATGGCTTGTGCCGTTTCCTGGAGAAAAACCACACGTTTTCCCAGGCTGTCCAGCAGGGTCAGGTCAAAGTCCGGCTCCAGCAGCCGCAGGGGCATACCGGGAAAACCCGCGCCTGTGCCCACGTCCACGACGTTTTTGCCCCGGAAGTCTGCTATCGTCAGCAGGGAAGCACAGTCCAGAAAGTGCAGCCGCGCCACATCTGCCGGATCGGTGATGGCTGTCAGATTCATGACCCGGTTTTTCTCCAGCAGGAGCCGGGAAAATTCCTGCAGCCGGGGGATGGCGTCGGTGGGAAGGCCCCAGGTCTCGAGGCCCTGCTGCAAGATGCGTTCCATTTTATTTCTGCTCCTTCAGCAGGTCCCGGATCTCCGTCAGCAGTTCCTCCATGGTGGGACCGGCGGGCTCCTCCGGAGCGGGGGCCTCGTCCTTTTTCTTGTGGAAGGCGTTGATGGCCTTGACCATCAGGAAGATGACGAATGCCACCAGGATGAAGTCGATGATGGTGGTCAGAAAGGTGCCCAGGCCCAGAGTTACGGCAGCCGTGACCTCCTTGTCCCCATTCATAACGGCGGGCTTCAGGATGATATCCAGCTTGCCCAGGTCGATGCCGCCGATGACCAGACCAATCAACGGCATGAACACATCGTTGACCAGGGAGGTGGTGATTTTGCCGAAGGCGGAGCCCAGCACCACGCCGATGGCCATGTCCAGCACATTGCCGCGCATGGCAAATTCCCTGAATTCATTGAAAAACTTTTTCATATGTACCCTCCTCTCAGTGCTTGGGGATAATGCGGTCGTGGCCACCCATATAAGGCCGCAGAGCCTGGGGGATCCGCACAGAGCCGTCAGGCTGGAGGTTGTTTTCCAGGAAGGCGATGAGCATCCGGGGAGGGGCTACGCAGGTGTTGTTCAGCGTGTGGCACAGCTGCATTCTGCCGTTTTCATCCTTGTAGCGGATCTTCAGGCGGCGGGCCTGGGCATCACCCAGGTTGGAGCAGGAGCATACCTCGAAATACTTCTGCTGCCGGGGGGACCAGGCCTCAATATCACAGGACCTGCACTTCAGGTCTGCCAGATCGCCGGAGCAGCACTCCAGCTGCCGCACGGGAATATCCAGAGAGCGGAACAGCTCCACACTGTACTGCCACAGCTGATCATACCATTTTTTGGAATCTTCAGGCTTGCATACCACGATCATTTCCTGCTTTTCAAATTGGTGAATGCGATAGATGCCCCGCTCCTCGATGCCGTGGGCACCCTTCTCCTTGCGGAAGCAGGGAGAGTAGGAGGTCAGGGTCTGGGGCAGGGATTCGGTGGGGACGATCTGGTCAATAAACTTGCCGATCATAGAGTGCTCGCTGGTACCGATGAGGTAGAGGTCTTCGCCCTCGATCTTATACATCATGGCATCCATGTCGGTCTGGCTCATGACGCCCTCCACCACGTTGCCGTGGATCATGAAGGGCGGGATGCAGTAGGTGAAGCCCTTGTCGATCATAAAGTCCCGGCCATAGGCCAGCACGGCCTCGTGGAGCCGGGCAATATCGCCCATGAGATAATAGAATCCGTTGCCGGATACCCGGCCGGCGGCGTCCATATCAATGCCGTCGAAGCGCTCCATGATCTCCGTGTGATAGGGAATGTCGAATTCCGGGGTTTTGGGCTCGCCAAAGCGCTGGACCTCCACATTGTGGGTGTCGTCCGGGCCGATGGGAACGGAGGGATCAATCATCTGCGGGATCACCATCATGATTTTGGTGATCTGCTGGGTCAGACGGCCCTCTATCTCCTCCAACTGGGCCAGTCGGTCGGCGTTGGCCTTCACCTGGGCCTTGGCCTCCTCGGCTTCCGCCAGCTTGCTGGGGTCCTTTTTGGCCTGTCCCATCAGCATGCCTACCCGCTTGGACAGCTGGTTGCGCTGGGCCCGCAGGTCGTTGGCCTCGTTCATGGCGGCGCGCTTTTCGGCGTCCAGAGCGATTACCTCGTCTACCAGGGGGAGCTTGGCGTTCTGAAATTTCTTGCGGATATTCTCCTTGACGGCTTCCGGGTTGTCCCGGACAAATTTGATATCAAGCATGGTAATGCACCTTTCCGTGTTTCACGTGAAACAGTTATTTCTTTTTGATGGTATGGAGGGCCTCCAACAGGTCGTTGAGGTCGTCCACGCTGTAATACTCCAGTTCGATGCGGCCCTTTTTCCGCCCGGTGACGATCCGACAGCCGCGCCCCAGGGAATTTCCCAGATCGCGGGCGGCCTCCTGAGCATAGTCTACAGTGACGCCGGTGGGGGAGGGCTTCTCCCTCTTTCCGGCGGTGAGCTTCTTCACCAGCAGTTCCGTCTGGCGGACGGACAGGTCGTTTTTCAGAATGGAGGCAGCGGCTGTTTCCTGTAGGGCAGGGGACAGGGGCAGCAGTGCCCGGGCGTGACCGTTGGTGAGACGTCCGTCCTCCACCATGGCCCGCACCGGCGGACACAGGTTCAGCAGACGCAGGGCGTTGGCCACAGCGGACCGGGATTTGCCCACCCGCTGGGCCGTTTCCTCCTGGGTCATGTTGTACTGGCTCATGAGCACCTGGTAGCCCTCGGCCTCCTCAATGGGGTTCAGGTCCTCCCGCTGGAGGTTTTCAATCATGGCCAGCTCCATGGCCTTTCGATCGTCGGCCTCGATGATGATGGCGGGAACCTGGGTCAGGCCCGCCATCCGGGCTGCGCGCCAACGGCGCTCTCCGGCGATGATCTGATAATAGCCGGATTGCAGCTTCCGTACCGTCAGGGGCTGGATGATGCCGTGCTCCCGGATGGAGTCAGCCAAGTCCGCCAGAGATTCGGGGTCAAATTGCTTGCGGGGTTGGGATGCGCAGCTTTCCACCTGGGAAATTGGCAGAAATAAACTGCTTTTCTCCTCCTGGGAATCGATGACATCATCTCCCAGCAGGGCGGCCAGGCCTTTGCCCAGCCCTTTTGGGTTATTGGCCATTGCTAAAACGCTCCTTTCCGCACAGAATCAAACATTTTTCTTGAGAAATTCGTTGGCCAGTGACAGATATGCCTCCGCACCGCGGCAGGTCCGATCATAGGCGGTAATGGGCTTTCCGTGACTGGGTGCCTCGGACAGGCGAATATTTCTGGGGATCACCGTGGCATACACCTTGCCGGGGAAGAATCGCTTCACCTCTTGCGCCACCTGGATAGCCAGGTTGGTTCGGCCGTCGAACATGGTCAGCAGAACGCCTTCAATCTGGAGACGTGGATTCATATTCCGGCGGACAATGCGCACGGTGTTCATCAGGTCACTGAGACCCTCCAAGGCGTAATACTCTCCCTGCAAGGGTACCAGCAGGGAATCTGCAGCGCACAGGGCGTTGAGGGTCAGAAGCTCCAGGGAAGGGGGACAATCGATGAAAATGTAGTCGTAGTTTTCCCGTACACCGTTCAGGGCGTTGCGCAGCAGAAATTGCCGGTCTGCCAGCTCGATCATCTCCACGCCGCCACCAGCCAGGGCCTTGCTGCTGGGCAGCACGTCGCCGTAAGGCGTGGCGACGATGGCTTTGGCGGTGTCCACGCCGTTGATGAGGACATCATATACGCCGTTGGAGGTGGACTTGTCCACACCCATGCCGGAAGTGGCGTTGGCCTGGGGATCAAAATCGCACAAAAGCACGCGCTTTCCCAGATATTTTAGTGCCGCAGCCAGGTTGACGCAGGTGGTAGTCTTTCCAACGCCGCCTTTTTGGTTCACGATCGCTACGATTTTCGCCACTTTTCCCACTCACTTTCTGTCAGTCTTTTTATTTAGTATATCACATTTTCGAGCGGTTTCAATAGAAAATTTGCAAAACGAGAAAAAACTTGAGAAAAATGTTTCACGTGAAACAGAAGAAATAATGAAAAAGGTGGATGTTTCACGTGAAACATCCACCCTGTAACAGTTCAAATCAAAATCATACCCGACACCGGCGGCAGACGCAGACGCAGCTTTCCGCCGGGGGCAAAGAACTGCTGGAAGGTCAGAGCCTCCCGGGCCAGATCCCGGGGCCAAGGGAGAGATACCTCCACGGCTGTTTCCCCAGCATTCAGCGCCGCCACAGTGATTTCGTCTCCCAATTGCCGCCGCAGTACCAGTGCGCCGCCCTGAGCATAGACATAGGTCAGATCACCGTCCTGCAAAGAGGGGCGATGTCGCCGCAGCTGACCCAGACTGCGAAAGAAATCCAGCAGCGCCCGGTCCTGCCGGTCCCAGGGATAGGTTTTTCGGTTCAGGGGGTCCTCGAAGCCCTCCATTCCGGCCTCATCACCGTAGTACACGGTAGGGGAGCCGGGGAAACAGTACAGCAGCATTTCACCCACCCGCAGCCGGGCTTCGCCCTTTTGCCGCTCCTCCGGGGAGAGACGGTAGGCCGCACGGGCGTCCTTGGTGTCCGGCACATGCTCTGCACCCAACAGAGTCAGAATGCGCGGGGTGTCGTGGGTGCCCAGAATGTTCAGGGCACTGTAAAACGCCGGACGAGGATAGTGCTCACGAATTGTCTCCATGGTATCCCGGAAGCAGGCGGCATCGCCGCCCCGGAGCCAATCCAGAGCGGCCGTCCGGAAGGGGTAGTTCATCAGGCCGTGAGTCTCACTGCCCAGCAGATACCGGCGGCGCTGGCTGTAGGCCACCTTGTTGCTGCCGTCCTCCCAGACCTCCCCCAGCAGGAAGCTATCGGGATTCTCCTGCTCCATGGCGTCGCGGATCTCGGCGATAAAGTCATCGGGCAGCTCGTCGGCTACATCCAGCCGCCAGCCGGAGGCGCCCTGCCGCAGCCAGTGCCGCACCACGGAGTCGTGATCCCGGATGATGAACCGGCGGTAGCTGTCGGTGGATTCCTGCACGGCAGGCAGGGTCTTGATGCCCCACCAGGCGTCATAGTCGTCGGGCCAGGGGTGGAAAGAATACCACGAATAATAGGGAGACTCCCGGCTCTGGGCCGCGCCCAGCTCCGGATAAAAGCCATGAGCGTTGAAATACCGGCTGTTGTTGCCGGTGTGGTTGAACACGCCGTCCAGCATCACCCGGATGCCCCGGCAGCGGGCCTCCCGGCACAGGGTTCGGAAGTCCTCCTCCGTGCCCAGCATGGGATCAATACGCCGGTAGTCGGCAGTGTCGTATCGGTGATTGCTGTCGGATTCGAAAATGGGACACAGATACAACGTACCCACTCCCATACTCTGTAGGTAGTCTAATTGGGAGGTGATGCCCGCCAGACTGCCGCCAAAAAAGTCATTGTTGCGGACGATGCCGTTTTCGTCAGGCCGCCATACCGGCGTATCGTCCCAGCTCTGATGGACCACACGGTCCCCCACCATGCCGGCAGCGTTTGGCACAGACAGACGACAAAACCGGTCCGGAAAGATCTGATAGGTGACGCCGCGGCCGAACCAGGCGGGGGCGGGGCGGCTGTCATCGTACACCGTCAGCTGCCAGCGGGAGGAGTCATCAAAACCGTGGGGACCGTATGGACGAACACAGTCCGAATAAGTGAATTGAAACGCATACCATACCAGGTCCGGCTCCGCTGGGGCGGTATAGACGGCTTGCCAGCGGCCGTCGCCGGATGGGGACAAGGGCAGCGCCTGCTCTGTGCCGCCGAATTCCCGGCGCAGCAGCAGAGATACTCCGGTAACGTTTTCGGTCCCGGGACGAACCGCGAAACGGACAGCGGCGCCGCATGCAGCGGCGCCAAAGGGGGACTTGTATTCCGGGTCGCGGGAATCAAAAATCTTGCTCATAGGGTTCCCTCATTTCAACAGGGTATTTTCGCCGATGATCACGGCACCGATCTCCTCCTGAGAAAAGTAGGAGTTGACGATGTCCACGGCGGTAGAGGCCAGGGCAGCGCCGGAGCCGCCCTTTTCAATGACCACGGCCACAGCGATCTGAGGATCGTCGTAGGGGGCGAAGCACACAAACACACCGTTGTTGGTGTTGTTGATACCCGTCTCGGCTGTACCGGTTTTGGCGCCGGCGGATACCACGCACTTGGAAAAGTAGTAAGACAGGCTGCCGGTGGTCAGATTGTGCATGCCTTCCTTCACTGCCTGGACGGTGCTGTCACTCATCTGCACCGTGTTCAGGGGATCCTTATCATAGGCATAGATCACCGAGGAGTTGTCGTAGGATTTCACGTTTTTCAGCAGGTGGGCCTCATAATGCTGTCCGTCGCCCACCAGAGTGGCGATATAGTTGGCCAGCTGCAGGGGAGTGAACAGGTCATAGCTCTGGCCGATGGCGGCGGTGAGGGTCTGGCCGTCGGTCCATTCCAGGTGCTCGGCCTCGGCAAATTCCGGGGTGGCCATGGAGCCCTTGGCCTCGGCGCTGCCGGGGCCGCCGATCTCGATGCCGGTATATTCGCCCAGACCGAACTGCTTGGCATAGCTGGCCAGGGTCTTGATCCCCGTCAGGCGGCCCACCTCATAGAAGAAGTAGTTGCAGGAAACGGTGATGGCCTGGGACACGTTGACCCGTCCGTGGGTGCCGCCGTACTCGTTGTAGATCCAGCACCGGGGCTGGGGAGACTTGTAATAGTCATAGACGCCCCGGTCCACAATGGTGGAGGAGGGGGTGATGATACCGGACTCCAGAGCCGCTACCGCTGTGCAGGGCTTAAAGGTGGAGCCCGGTGCATACGCACCGCCGATGGCCCGGTTCAGCAGGGGCGTGCCCACGGTGTCGCTGACCAGCTTGGAGTAATCCCGGTCAAAGGTGGACAGGTTGTAGGTGGGATAGCTGGCCATGGCCAGCACCTCGCCGCTGCCAACACCCACCACCACCGCTGCGCCGCCACGGACCACGCCGTCCTTTTGCGTCATGGCCTGGATGGTCTGGGCCAGGGATTTTTCCGTGTCCTCCTGCAGGTCGATGTCCAGGGTCAGGGCCACGGTACCGCCGGGCTGAGGTTCCTTGGTATAGAGCTCGCCGGTGATCTTGCCCTCCTGATTGGTGGTGATGATGCGGGTGCCCTTGGTGCCGTGGAGATAGGATTCAAAGGCTTTTTCCGCGCCCTCGCGGCCTACCAGGGAGTTCATGGAGTAACCCTCCATATCCCGGTAGCCGGTAATGCCATTCTCCGGATCGCCCACCCAGTCCTCGTAGTAAATAGGACTCAGACGGCCCAGAACGTGGGCGGCATATTCGGTGTTGTACACCCGGGCCGAGGAGGTGCCGGTGGACACGCCCCGGTACTGGCCGTCCGCCGTCTGGCTGATGAGCTCCACGGACACATCGTCGGCAAAGACATACTGGGCATCCGTCAGACTCTTGATGGTCAGCTCGTAGCGTACCCCGGCGATGGTCCGGGCCTGGTCCTCGGTATAGCTGTCGTCGATATTGAACAGCTGCCGCAGCTTGGCCATAAACCGGTCCGGCTGCAAAGTAGGCGTCACCTGGGAGAGCGTGGAATAGGGAATGTCCTTGTTTTTCAAAAACAGGGCAAAGCCCTCGCCGTCGGCAGGTTCCGTATAGCTGTAGGGAGCGGTTCGGCTCACAGGCAGCGTATCGTTCCAGGCGGTGCCGTTCTCCGTGCACAGGTCCGTCAGCCGCAGGATGGCGGCATTGAGATCCTGATCCGTGTCAAATTCCTTTGCGGAAAAGATCAGCGTATAGGTCAGCCGGTTGGACACCAGCACCTTTCCGTTGCGGTCGGTGATAATGCCCCGGGACGCTTCCACCGTTTCACTGGCGGCATTGCTGGCCAGTGACTTGGCCCGGTTTTCCTCGCCGTGAAGGATTTGGGTATAGTACATGACCCCGGCAAAGGCCACCAGACACAGACCCATCAGACCCGTCAGCGCCCAGATACGGACCCGGACCGGGTCGAATGCATTTTTCTTCATAGGACTCCTCCTATTTCAGGATACGGTTGTGTACGCTGCGCAGCAGCAGATACACCAGCGGCGACAGCACCACAGTCACGGCGGCCTCCCGCCCCGTCAGAGACAGGGCGGCCGTAAGCTCCACCCCTTGGCGGAATGTCAGCAGCAGCGTGTGCAGAAGATCGGTCACCAGCAGGGACAGACCTGCGCACAGAACGGCGCACAGAAAGCCCTGGCTCAGAAACCGCTTGGCGATCACAGCCGCCAGCAGCGCCGCTGCCAGAAAGGCCAGTGTATAAAAGCAGGGGATGATCCCCGGCATGGTCAAATCGCACAGCAGGCCGAATACTCCGGCAAAGGCGGCCCCCTCGCCGGGGCCCTCCAGCATGGCGGTGATGGCAGCGATCAGCGGCGGCAGAAAGGGATGCACGCCCCACACGCAGATGCGGTTAAGCACCAGGGACTGCACCAAAACCAGCAGCAGGGTGGCCCCGGCATAGTACAGCCACTTGAAAAACATATCCCGTTGGTTCAAGGCTTGGTTCATGGCGTCACCCCTCAGTCAACGATGGTGAAATCCGTGATGACGAAAACCTCCACCAGCTGGGTGATGTCGGTTTTGGGCAGGATGGTGGCATAACGGGTCAGGCCGTTGTCATCGGTTTTGATCTCCTCCACAGAGCCGATGACCAGTCCCGAGGGATAGTAGCCTCCCAGGCCGGAGGTGACGATCATGTCGCCGTTGATGAGGCTGGATTCCCCCTCCAGGTACGACAGCTTCAGCTTTCCCTGCCCCATCAGGGCCAGGTCCCCCATGGCCACCGTTACCTCGCCGGTGCGGAACACCAGAGCCCCCAGCTGGGAATCCGTGTCCAGGATGGTGGTCACGGTGCACCAGTTGGCGCCCGCCTCGGTGACCACACCCACCAGATAGCCGTATTGGTCCACCACGCAGTCGCCCTTTTCCACGCCCAGGCTGGTGCCCTTGTTCAGGGTCAGGGTCCGGGACCAATTGGAGGTGCTGCGCTCGATCACGTGGGCCGCCTCAAAGGTAAAATCCCGACGCTGCTGGCGCAGACCATTCAGGTCCCGCAGACGCTGGTTTTCCTCGCTGTCGGTCTTGGCCTGACGCAGGTCCTCCGTCAGCTGTGCATTTTCCTTGCGCAGGTCCTCGTTTTCCTTGCGCAGACTCTCCACCGTCTGGAACCGTTCTCCAATACTCTGGAACCATCCGGTCACGGCGGAGCCCGCCGCCCGGAAGGGGTAGGTCACCACTCCGGCGGCGTTCTGCAAAAACCCCGTCTGGTTGCTGACGGCGCTGGCGATACATAAACCCACCGCCACCACTACCACAGCGGCCAGCATCATAATGCCGTTTTTCTGAAAAAATCGTTTCATAGCTTGTTCCCTTTTTCACAGCAGCGTTACGCCAAACTCTGCCAGCATCCGGCTCAGCAGCAGCACCGGCAGACCCATGACGTTGAAAAAGTCTCCGTCAATGCGCTCTACCAGCAGGGCGCCCTGGCCCTGGACGCCGTAGGCTCCGGCCTTGTCCATGGGCTCACCGCCCCGGATATAGGCCCGCAGCTCCGACTCGGACGCCGGACGGAAATACACGTCCGTGGACTGGGCCCGGGTCAGGGACCGCTGCCCCTGCCGCACGGTAACGCCGGTACAAACCGTGTGCCGCCGCCCGGAAAGCTCCGTCAGCATCCGCAGGGCGTCTGCCTCGTCCCGGGGCTTGCCCAGCCGCTGCTGGTCCAGAAATACCATGGTGTCGGCGGTGATGACGATCTCGTCGTCCTCCGACGGCACTGCCTGGGATTTTTCCCGGCTGATGTAGGATACGACCTCCGGCGGCGTCAGCCCCTGAGGGTACCATTCCTCCACCTGGGGGACCCGGACGGTGAAGTCCCGGATGCCGATCCGGCCCAAAAGCTCCTGCCGCCGGGGAGACCCGGAGGCCAATACGATCCTTGCCATAGGCTTACCTCCCGGTGGAGCCGAAGCCGCCTGCGCCCCGGTCCGTCTCGTCCAGCTCCTCCGCCTGCACCAGAACGGGCCGCACTACCGGCGTCACCATCAGCTGGGCGATGCGGTCCCCGGGCTGAATGGTATAGCTGTCCTGGGACAGGTTCACCAGTCCCACGGAGATCTCGCCCCGATAGTCGCTGTCGATAACGCCCACGCCGTTGGACAGGGCGATGCCGTGCCTGAAGCCCATGCCGCTGCGCACGAACACCAGGGCCACATAATCAGGGGAGGGCAGGGCAATGGCAATGCCCGTAGGGATGCCCCGGCGCTGGCCCGGGGCCAGCGTTACGGCCTCGTCCACGCAGGCGCACAGGTCCATGGCTGCGGCTCCCGCCGTCTGATAGCGGGGCAGGGGAATCTCCCGGCCCGTTTTCGGCGACACCGCCTTGATTTTAAGCTCCATTGTATCACTTGCTCCCATTGTATATAAAAACAATCTGTAAAAAAATCATGAATCCTGAAAAGGGCTTATTCCACGCCCCGGTAGAACAGCCCCCGGGTCAGCTCCTGGGGCCGGTAGTCGCTGCGGCCCTGATAAGCCCGCAGCACCCGGACGCACTCCTCCGGCGACTCCGTGGTAAACCGCAGCCGCGCCCGGGTAAGGCCCAGCTGCCGCCACTCCGGCTTATCCGCCAGAAACAGCACCCGGCTGTTCTCGATTTCGCAACGGTGGCCCCATTGCCCCACCAGGGGAAACCGCGCCCCGGTGCGGTCGATCAGATCATTGTCCTGGCCGCAGCGGCAGGCGGCGGAGCGGTCCGCATAGTCCCGCCCCGCGTCCCGGCAGCCCAGGCTGTTGCGGATGACGCAGTTTTCCATGATCATCAGCGGCAGGCGGCCGTATACCACCGCCTCGCAGGGCAGAACCTTCCGCAGATCCCGGATCTGCTGCCACCGCAGCTCCATGGACACCGCGGCGGCGGAAAGACCCAGCTCCTGCCAGAACAGCAGGGCCCCGCTGTTGAAAATATTCAGCCCCAGATCCCCCCATAGGGGAAGGCCCAGCCCATCGGCAATGGGCAGGTGTCCCAGATTGCCGATGGCCACGGCGGACAGGTGCTCCCGGTGCCGCTGCAAAAGCAGCCGCAGAGGCTCCTCGTCCTCTGTCCGGAAGATCCGGGGAAGCACCGCGCAGATCTGGGTCATGCCCGCCCAGCGGGCCAGGTCCATGCCGTCCAGCAGCTCTGCCGGGACATACACCGTCCCGCACTGGGCCAGCTCCTCTGTCAGCTGCTCCGCCCGGGTGATGGAGCAGGTCAGCTGCGGCGTCTCCGGCCCCGGCAGGGCCGGGGGCAGGGGAGAGGGGGTTCCTGTCCGCCGCTGGGTTGGCTGGGTCAGAGCCATCTCCAGCTCCTCCAGCACTTGGCGGCGCATAGCGTTCACGGCGCTGGCCGGCAGCATCAGACCGTCCGCCAGCTCCACTTGGGTCTCCTTGGGCTCAAACACCGTGCCGCCGGTTTTTTCCAGCCGGATGCGCAGATCCTCCGCCGTCAGGGCCCGGTTCCGGGCCGCCTCCGGTACGGGACCTTCTGCCCGGACAGTGTGTCCTTTGGCGGAGGCCGTCAGCTGAGCGGGCACACCGGCCCCCAGGGTGCAGGACATGGTCACCAGTATCCGGCGGCGATCCTCCTTTTCATAGGCGGCCTTGGCCCGGGCAAACAGCTCCTTGGGCTCCGGCGCATTCTCCGGCCGGGTGCCGAACATCTCTGGGCCCGTGCGGCCCCGGTAATAGCCGTCGGTGAAGCCGCTGCGGGAAAAGGCAGCCTCCAGCTGCCGGGATTCCTCCTGGGTGGGGGCGCGTTTTTCGTCCAGCAGGCGGCGATAGATGCCGGTGATCACCGCCACATATTCCGGCCGCTTCATGCGGCCCTCCAGCTTCAGGCACGCCACGCCCATATCGTCCAGCTCCTGCAGATACGCCGACAGGTTGGCATCCTTCAGGCTCAGAGGGTGGCCGCCGGAGGCCTTTTCATTAACGCCGTAGGGTAGGCGGCAGGGCTGGGCGCAGGCCCCCCGGTTGCCGCTTCGTCCGCCGATAACGGCGCTCATTTCGCACTGACCGGAGTAGCACATGCACAGGGCCCCGTGGACAAACACCTCGATCTCTGCAGGACAGTCCCGGGTGATGGCCGCGATGTCCCGGCGGCTCAGCTCCCGGGCCAGTACCACCCGCTCCAGACCCAGCTCCGCCGCGCGGCAGGCGCCGCCCAAGGTGTGCAGGCTCATTTGGGTGCTGGCGTGGAGGGGAACATCGGGCGCAATTTCCCGGGCCAGCCGCCACACGCCCCAATCCTGGACGAGGATAGCGTCCACGCCCATATCCGAGGCTTTCTGCAAAGCCTGGGCGGCGGCGGGCAGCTCCCGGTCCGTCACCAGGGTGTTCAGGGTCAGATAGACCTTCACGCCCCGCAGGTGGCAATAGGCCACGGCGGCACGGAATTCCTCATCGGTGAAGTTCCGGGCGCTGCGCCGGGCGTTGAGCCCGCCGAAGCCCATATACACCGCGTCGGCCCCATTCTGCACGGCGGCTACCATGGCCTCCCAGCCTCCGGCGGGGCTCAGCAGCTCGGTCATTGGCCCCGGCCCTGCTGGGCCTTGAACAGCTGACGGCGCAGCTCCGACGCCTCATTTTTGGCCTGGGTGGCCTCATCCAGATAGTTTTTCACTTGCCGGCGCAGATTCTCTGCCGCTGCCTGGTTTTTCAGCAGCTCGTCCGCCAAGTTCACCGCCGCCAGAACTGCCGCATCCGCCTGGCTCACATGCAGGGTCTCCTGGATCCGGTCCATTCGCTGGTCCACCAGGGCGCCTACCTTTTTCATATACTCCGCGCTTTCGTCCGCCACCAGGGTATACTCCTGGCCGCAGATGCTCATCGTCACTTTATTCGCCATGTTGCCCTCCCATTTATGTAAACCGAAAAGCTAGTCACACCAATACAGAATCCATTATACCACAAAATCCCGCCGGGAAAAGCTTTTTCTGGCGAAAAGGAGAATTTTGTGAAAAACCCGCTGCGGCGGCTTTACGAACCGGGGGTTTTCGTGTAAAATAAAGTAATTAAACCATGGAAAGAGGGGAGGCGCGGCATGAGCGGCTATATTCTGCGGGACAGTGAGCCCAGCATCGTCCTGACGGCGGATCAGGTGGATCGCCTGGTGAAAAACGGCGACGGCGACGCCGCGCTTTTGTATCTGCTGCTGATGCGGGCAGACCGCGGGGTCACGGAGCAGGAGCTTCAGTCCCGGCTGCGGTGGAGCCAGCTGCGGCTGAATGCGGCGGAGGGAGCCTTGCAGCGGCTGGGGCTGATCCAGCGTCCGGCGGAGACACCGTCCCCTGCGCCGGCGGAGGAGCGCCCGGTATACAGCGCCCAGGACCTGGCCCAGCTGTTGGAGGACGACCGGTCCTTCCGGATGCTGATTCCCCAGGTGGAGGAAAAGCTGGGCCGCAGGCTGAAAACGGCGGATCTGCAGATTCTGGCGGGCCTGTATGACGATATGGGCATGCCGGCGGATGTGATCTATCTGCTGGTGAACCACTGCATTGCCCGGTCTGAGGAACGATACGGCCCCGGCCGCCGGCCCACCCTGCGCCAGATCGAGAAGGAGGGCTACTATTGGGCCCGGCAGGGCCTGTTTGACCAGGACAGCGCCGCCCGTTATCTGAAAACCTGGCGGGAAAAGCAGCAGGGGCAGGCCGCGTATATGCAGGTGCTGGGCCTGGGCCAGCGCCGTCCGGTGGCCAGTGAAGAAAAATACATCTCTGACTGGATGGACAAGGGCTTTCCGCCGGAAACGGTGGCCCTGGCCTATGACAAGACGGTGTTCTATAAAAAGCAGCTGGAGTGGCGGTATCTCAATGGGATCCTCCGCCGCTGGCACGAAAACGGCTGGCATACGCCGGAGGAGGTCCAGCAGGGCGACGCCAAAAAGTCCGCCGCGCCTCCGGACCAGAAGCCGGATAAAAACGATTCCCGCATGGGAAAGTATATGAAGTGGTAAAGGAGGGGACCCTATGCCCTATGACGGTAAAATTCTCAGTCGGGCCATGGCCCGCTTTGATGAGGACAAGCAGCGCCGGACCCAGCAGTTCCGGGAGCGGCAGCAGCGTCTGTTTTGCCGGGAGCCGGAGCTGGCGGATATCGACCGCCGCCTGCGCGGCACCATGAGCCAGATCATCTCCCGGGCTCTGCGGCAGGGGAAGGATCCCGTTCCCGCCATCCACGCCATCCGGGATGAGAATCTGGCCCTCCAGCGCCGCCGGGGGGAGCTTCTGGAGGCTATGGGCTATCCTGCCGACTATCTGGAGGAAAAGCCCCGGTGCGCCCGGTGCGGCGACGCAGGCTTCCGGTCCGACGGGACCATGTGCCCCTGTCTGCGCAGCTACTACGCCCGGGAGCAGATCGCCGAGCTGTCCCACTTGCTGGATATCGGCTCTCAGAGCTTTGATACCTTCCAGCTGAGCTGGTACTCCACCGACCGAAACGGTCTGCCGCGCTCTCCCCGGGAGACGGCGGAGCGGAATCTGGAGATCTGCCGCCGGTTTGCCCGGGACTTCCGTCCCGGTGCACAGAACCTGCTGCTGTTCGGCGACCCGGGCCTGGGCAAGACCTTTCTGTCTGCCTGCATTGCCCGGGTGGTCAGCGAGGACGGCTTCTCCGTGGTGTATGACACGGCGGGTCACATTTTCGCCCAGTTCGAGGCATCAAAATTCCGCCGGGATGACGTGGACGAGCCGGATGAGAGCGTGGAGCGCTGCATGGCCTGCGATCTGCTGATCCTGGACGACCTGGGCACGGAGATGACCACAGCCTTTGTTCAGAGTGCCCTGTACCAGCTGCTCAACAGCCGCCTTCTGGCAGGAAGGAGCACCATCATCAGCACCAATCTGGACCCCGATCAGATCGGCAGGCGATACTCCGCCCAGATCATGTCCCGGCTGGAGGGGGAGTTTGAACTGCTGCCCTTTATCGGGCAGGACATCCGCCGCCAGAAACGGGAACAGCAGCGCTGACCGGCCATATCCTGCTCCCGTGCGGGATTTTTCGCATGGAAACGGGTTTAACAACCGAAAACGTTACCAATGGAGAAAACAAAACGGTTTGCCAATACTCAAAAACACTGTATGAGACCAGACGACGAACAGCACATAATTTCATCAGAATAAAGAAAACGCGAATAATCTGCAAATATCGTAACGGAATTGTAAAGATTTTTTGTGCAAAGTGGGGATTGACTTTTTCTGTAAAAAAATTATCATATTGGACGGAAAGCAAAAGGATTCGCACCCTTTTGCTTCAAATCGTTACATTGTATGTATGAAGGAGGAGAAAAAATGGTAAGCTTTCTGATTTGCCTGGCCTTGCTGATCGGCGGTTATTTCGTCTATGGCAAGGTGGTGGAAAACACCTTCGGGCCGGACGACCGCGAGACCCCCGCTGTGAAGATCAACGACGGTGTGGACTATGTGGTTCTGCCTCAGTGGAAGCTGTTCATGATCCAACTGCTGAACATCGCGGGCCTTGGCCCCATCTTCGGCGCAATGCAGGGTGCTCTGTGGGGCCCCATCGTGTTCCTGTGGATCACCTTTGGTACGATCTTTGCCGGTGCTGTGCATGACTATTTCTCCGGCATGATGAGCGAGCGCAACAACGGCGCTTCCATTTCCGAGATTTCCGGTATCTACCTGGGCGGGTTCATGAAGAACGTCATGCGCGTGTTCAGCGTGGTGCTGCTGATCATGGTGGGCACCGTGTTCGCCGTGGGTCCTGCGGGCCTGATCGTGACCCTGTTCAAGAACGGCGGCTCCACCGGCGTTGTTACCACCACCCTGTTCTGGCTGGTCATCGTTCTGGTGTATTATTTCATCGCCACCTTTATTTCCATCGACAAGATCATCGGCAAGATCTATCCTCTGTTCGGCATTTGCCTGATCATCATGGCCGTGGGCGTTGCCGTCGGCATCTTTGTCAAGCCTGAGTACACCATCCCCGAGATCTGGGATCACTTCGGTTCCATGCATCCCAAGGGAACTCCCGTGTGGAGCTTCATGTTCATCACCGTGGCCTGCGGCGCTATCTCCGGCTTCCACTCCACCCAGAGCCCCCTGATGGCTCGCTGCATGAAGAGTGAGAAGCAGGGCCGCTTCGTGTTCTACGGCGCCATGGTTTCCGAGGGCGTTATCGCCCTGGTGTGGGCCGCTGCCGGCTGCGCTCTGTATGAGGTCACCGGTGGTCTGAACACCGGCCTGGCCGAGATCCTGGCCAACGGCCAGTCTGCCGCCATCTACGATGTGTGCATCAAGACCATGGGCAAGGTCGGCGTGGCTCTGGCCATGCTGGGCGTCATCGCCTGCCCCATTACCTCCGGCGATACTGCGTTCCGCAGCGCTCGTCTGGTGCTGGCCGACTGGTTCAAGGTCGACCAGAAGAAGTGGAAGAACCGTCTGCTGCTGTGCGTGCCCGTCCTGGGCGTCGGCGCTGTCCTGGGCGTGGGCAATGCTCTGGGCTTCATCGACTACTCCGTGATTTGGCGTTACTTCAGCTGGACCAACCAGACCCTGGCCATGATCGTTCTGTGGGCCGCCTCCATGTATCTGTTCTATGAAAAGAAGAACTACTGGATCACCGCTGTGCCTGCTACCTTCATGAGCGCCGTCTCCGCTACCTACTTCCTGCTGGGCAACGAGTGCCTGGGCCAGTTCATCAACCACAAGACCGCCGAGGGCGTTGCCGTTTACAACACCGCTGTGGCTTATCCCATCGGCATTGCTGTGGCCGTTCTGTTCCTGGGTATCTTCCTGTATACCATCAAGAAGCGGCACACCCAGCCTCACTATGAGACTCTGGGCAAGTAATCTGACCCTTTAACTATTTCGCAAAGCGGCAGGCATCTCCTGCCGCTTTGCCCCTATGGGAGGACATGCTATGATCTTTGCACCTGCGCGCCTTGGCAGCGTCACGTTGGACAACGAGACGCTGGCGGCGGACAAAAAGGGCTGCCGCCGCTTCGGCCCCTGCGGCGTGGGCGAAAAGGCCCTGTATCTCAACAGCTTTTTCATTGACCGGCACTACTATGTGGCGCTGGAGTCGGTGCGCCGTGTGTTCAAGCGGGTGGCTATGAGCAAGGGCGGCTTTACCGGTAAGGGCGCCTTCGGCTCCATCCCCTATCTGGTGGTGGAGTATGACGACGGCGCGCAGAAGCAGTGCAACTTCAAGCACGAGGCGGATGTGGACAATCTGCTGGCCTATCTGGCCAAGATCTGCCCGGATCTGCCTCTCCAGAGCCAGAAGGTGGAGCGCCATATGGCCCAGCAGCAGGCGCAGGAGGCCCGCCGCTATCTCAAGGAGCTGACGCCCCAGGCCCAGAGCGAAAAGGAACGCCTGGAGCAGGCCCGCGCCTTCCTGGAGGACCACACCAATCTGACCCGCCGCCTGTCCCAGGCGGCCAAGGCCAAGCGGGTCAATGACCGTTCCAACCCCAGCTACAAATGGGTGGCCCTGGCCATCGTTATCGCCGGTGTTGCCGCTTTGGTCTATGGCATCATCACCATGGTCCGGGGGACCAGCAGCCTGGGCATCTACTTTGCCCTATTTGGCTTTGCGGCAGTGTTTCTGTTCTCCGGTGCGCATGTGCTGCCCACCGCCCGCAACAACAAGACGGCCCTGTCCCGGGAGTGGGAACAGGCCCAGGCGGATCTGGCGGCGGTGCTGCCCAAGGACTTTCCTCTGCCTGCCCGCTATGCCCACCCGGCGGTGCTGACCCGGATGATCCGCGTCCTGCGGGAGGGCCGGGCCCAGACTGCCGATCAGGCGCTGGAGGTGGTGAAGCAGGACCTGAAGGCCCTGACCGCCGACGTTCAGGTGGAGCAGTGGGAGTATGACGAGGTAGTGGCCATAAAGCCCATGTTTCTGCTGTCCGACTATCAGTAAATATGTTTCAAACAAGAAATGCGGCTGACCATGGTCAGCCGCATTTCTTGTTTGTTATTTCAGGAATGACCCGTAGTCGGGATCACCCGTGCATGGGGCAGCCGTGGGGAGTGGGCCCCCGGCGCTGCGCCCGGACCTGGATCATCTCTCCGGCGATGCTGACGGCGATCTCCTCCGGCGTCACCGCCAGGATGGGGGTGCCGATGGGGGTGTGCACCAGGGCGATGGCCTCCTCCGGAACGCCCGCCTCCCGAAGCCGCTGGTTCACCGACGCGGTTTTGCGACGGGAGCCGATGACTCCCACATAGGCAAAGTCCCCCCGCAGCACCTGGTCCTCCACCTGGAAGTCCCGCATATGGCCGCTGGTCATGATGACCACAAAGTCCTCCTCCGTCACAGTGAGATAATCGCTGATGCGGGTGAAATCCCCGCAGATCACCTGCTCCGCCGTGGGGAACAGGGAGGTGTTGGCCAGCTCCGGCCGGTCGTCGAATACCACCGGGCGGAAGTCCACCGTGGTCAGCAGAGGGCACAGGGCCTGAGAAATGTGTCCCGCGCCGAACAGCAGCGCCCGCTGACCGATAGGCAGAGGCAGGGAGATGTATCCCGCTGCCATGGAAAAGCCCGGGGTCCGCAGGGCCTGGGCAATATCCTCCGGCAGACTGCCGGCAGCGACGGTTTCCTTATCCAGCAGCGCCGGAGCGGAGCCGTCCTCCGCCAGCACCAGCCACCCGGCGGTGTGCTGCTCCAGCAGAGCCAGGGCCCGGCTGGCGGTGTCGTTCCACAGGGGATCCTCCGCCGGGATGAACTGGAAATGGGCCGTGACGTCGCCGCCGCAGACCATGCCGATATCCCGCTCCGGGGCCTGGTGCAGGGGAAACTCCCGGATGCAGGAGCGGCGCTGGTCCAGCAGCTCCCGGCACAGTTGGATGCTGCGCCCCTCCACCGCACCGCCGCCGATGGTACCCACCAGGCGGCCTTCGGCTCCCACCAGCATCTGTGCTCCGGCCTTCCGGGGGGCGCTGCCCCGGTCGTCGATCAGCGTCACCAGCACCGTGTCCCGGCGCTTCTCCACCTCGTAAAACAGTTGGGAAAAAATCTGCTTCATGACGTTATCCTTTTTTCCAGGCCTCCGTCTCCTCCAGCAGCCACTGACGCCAGGCATCCACGCCCAGGCCGGACTTGGCGGAGATGGGGAAAATCTTCAGGTTGGGATTGCGCCGGTGAGCGTACTCCACCACCTTGTCCATGTCAAAGTCGAAATACGGCAGCACGTCGATCTTGTTGATAATCAGCGCGTCGCACACTGTGAAGATCAGGGGGTACTTCAGGGGCTTGTCGTGGCCCTCGGGCACGGAAAGGATCATGGCGTTTTTCACCGCGCCGGTGTCGAACTCCGCGGGGCACACCAGGTTGCCCACGTTCTCCAGCACCACCAGGTCCAGGTCATCGGTGCCCAGCTCCCGCAGTCCCTGCTCAGTCATCCCGGCGTCCAGGTGGCACATGCCGCCGGTGTGCAGCTGGATGGACCGGACCCCGGCGTTGGCCATGGCGGCGGCGTCCACGTCGGAGTCGATGTCCGCCTCCATAACGCCCATGCGCAGCTGATCCTTCAGGCCCTCCACGGTTCGCAGCAGGGTGGTGGTCTTGCCGCTGCCCGGAGAGGACATCAGATTCAGCAGGAAGGTGCCCTGCTTTTTCAGCTGCTGCCGGACCCGGTCCGCCTCCCGGTCGTTGTCGGCGAAAACGCTTTCCTTCACCTGGATGATCTTATATTTGTCCATAGGTACGCCTCGTTTCTGTGGATTTTTCAGCAGTATACCATATTTGTCATGAATATGCAAATGACGCGACAAAAAATACCGGAATATGCCAAAAATTATTTGCGTTACCCACCGGACTGGGGGTATAATGAGGGGACAAGAAGGAGGCAGATAGCATGATCTCGACAAAAGGACGGTACTCCATCCGGATCCTTTTGGACCTGGCAGAGCACCGCAGCGGCGGCTACATCCCTATGAAGGAGGTGGCAGCGCGGCAGAATATCTCGCTGAAATACATCGAGAAGCTGATGCCTGCGCTGAAGACTGCCGGATTCATTGAGAGCGTCCACGGCATCGGCGGCGGCTACCGCCTGGCCCGGGAGCCGGAAACGTGCACCCTGTGGGACATCCTGCAGTGCTCCGAGGGGAACCTGGCCCCGGTAAGCTGCCTGAAGGACGGGGTGGGTCTCTGCGCCCGGTCCGCCGAGTGCCGCACCCTCCCGGTGTGGGAGGAATACTACCGGATGACCCGGGACTATTTTTCCGGTGTCACTCTGGCGGACCTGATGGACACCCCCCAGGGGGACAACTACGTCATTTGAATATACGCCGCCCGGACCGGAACTGCCCATCCCAGCCTGGGCGGCGTATATATATTTTCCGGGTTCGACGAAAAAAGCGGTTGCAAAACGGCAGGGAGTTTGGTATAATCAGCGGGTAACAGATGCGCAGGGTTAGTACATCGGTAGTACATCGGCTTCCCAAGCCGAGGAGGCGGGTTCGATTCCCGTACCCTGCTCCAAAAAGAAAGACACCCGTAGGGGTGTCTTTCTTTTTGGAGCAGCACTTTTGCTCTGCAAAAGTGGTCGCCTGCGGGCGGGCGATTTAACATGCAGGGGAAACCCGACTAAGGTTTCCCTTGCATACATTCCTTTCCTTGCGATATACAGGAGTGCGCACGGACAACAAAACCTGGGGGCAATTACAAAGCGAGGGCTTTAAGAGAAATCTTGAAGTCCTCGCTTTGTTGTGTCCGGAATCCATTGCGGCATATGGACTTTCAGGCGTTACGCCCTCAAAAGAGCCTATTATCCAAGCGGCGAACCGGCTTCTCGATGCGTTTGTTTACAAATAATTCAAAGCCTTCCACTTGACAAGGGCGGCGGGGGGTGGTAAACTGCGTTTAGCACTCAGGAAGTTGGAGTGCTAACGGAGAAACGATATGGAAATGACCGATCGAAAAAAGCAAATACTGAAGATCGTCGTGGAAGAATATGTGGCGGCGGCGGAGCCGGTGGGCTCCAAGGCCATTGCCCAGCGGATGCCCGGAAAGATCAGCTCTGCCACCATTCGCAATGAGCTGGCGGATCTGACGGAAATGGGCTATCTGGAGCAGCCGCACACCTCCGCCGGGCGGGTCCCCTCCGCCAAGGGCTATCGGCTGTACGTCAACGAGCTGATGGAGCATCGCGCCCTGAGCCGGGAGGAGGAGGATAAGCTCAACGCCTCTCTGGCGGAGAAGCTGGCGGGGACGGATCAGCTCATGGCCCGGGCAGGCCAGATGGTGTCCTCCTTTGTGGGTTATCCGGCCTATACCGTGGCGGATCACAAGACAGCCGCCACCGTGCGGCGGTTCGAGCTGATTCCGGTGGACGCCAACAGCTTCATTGCCGTGGTGATGCTGTCGGACAGCCAGGTGAAAAGCCAGCTGCTGCCGCTGCAATTGCCGGTGGCCGACGGCGGCCTGCCGGACATGAGCCACCTGCTGAACACCCACTTCACGGGGATCGGCCCGGAGGATATGAACGGACGGCTCATGAGCCTGTCCGAGCAGGTGCCCGGCCAGTGGTTCTTGCCGCTGAACCAGGTGGTGGAATACGCCGGGCGGCTATTGAAGGAAGCAAACAGCCAGGAGGTCTTTCCCAGCGGGGCCAAGGAATTCCTGCGGTTCCCGGAATACCGGGACGCGGACAAGGCCCACGACCTGATGACCTTTATGGTGGACAATAAAGAGCAGCTGCCGGCGCCCACGGAGGGCGGCCCGGTGCAGATCCTCATCGGCCCGGAAAATCTCAGCGAGGCCCTGCGGGACAGCAGCGTGGTGGTGGCCAGCTATGACATCGGAGACAATATGCGGGGCCTGGTGGGCGTGGTCGGACCCACCCGGATGGACTACGCCACCGTGGCGGCGCGCCTGAGCTACTTTGCAGAGAGCCTGGGCCGCATGTTCGGGAAGAACCAGCTGCCCCCCAAGGAGGACCAGGAAACATGAGCGAGAATGTGAATCAGGAAAACAAGCAGGAACAGGAAAACACGGACACCCCGGAGACCCAGCCCCAGCAGGAGCCGTCTCCGGAAACGGCGGAGGAGACCTTCACCGTTACCCGGGATCAGATGGAAAAAATGGAGCAGCTGGCCAAGATGGTGTCCGACGCCAGCGACAAATATCTGCGTTTGGCGGCGGAGTACGACAACTACCGCAAACGCACCGCCAAGGAAAAGGAGAGCCTGTACGGCGACGCCAAGGCCGACACCGTGAAGCCCTTCCTGGAGGTGCTGGATAATCTGGAGCGGGGCCTTTCCCAGTTTGAAGAGGGCGACCCCCACCGCCAGGGTATGGAAATGATCTGCAGGCAGTTCATGACCGTGCTGGAAAAACTGGGGGTGCAGCAAATTGAAGCGCTGGGCCAGCCCTTTGACCCTGCCCGCCACAACGCCGTGATGCATGTGGAGGATGAGAGCGCCGGAGAAAACACCGTGGTGGAGGTATTCCAGCAGGGATATGCCATGGACGACAAGGTCCTGCGGTTCGCCATGGTGAAGGTAGCCAACTGAAAGGAGCTTGTGCTATGAACGGAAAGAGACTGTATAAGAGCCGCGACAACCGGATGATCTCCGGCGTGTGCGCGGGAATCGCGGAATATTTCGGCATTGACCCCACGCTGGTCCGTCTGGCCTGGGTGGTGTTCAGCCTGCTGGGCGGCAGCGGACTGCTGGCGTATATCATCGCCGCCATCATCGTGCCGGAGAATCCGGCGGACTGATGACGGAGATCATCCTGCTTTTTTGACAGACTAAAATTTTATTTCATATATTCAGGAGGCAATTATTATGTCTAAAGTTATCGGTATCGACCTTGGCACCACCAATTCCTGCGTAGCCGTCATGGAGGGCGGCGAGGCAGTTGTTATCCCCAACGCAGAGGGCAACCGTACCACCCCGTCCGTGGTGGCATTTTCCAAGACCGGCGAGCGCATGGTTGGCCAGGTGGCCAAGCGCCAGGCCATCACCAACCCCGACCGCACCATCTCCTCCATCAAGCGCGAGATGGGCTCCGATCACCGGGTGAGCATCGACGGGAAGGCCTACACGCCCCAGGAGATCAGCGCCATGATCCTGCAGAAGCTCAAGAGTGACGCCGAGGCCTATCTGGGCAGCCCCGTCACCGAGGCCGTTATCACCGTGCCCGCCTACTTTACCGACGCTCAGCGTCAGGCCACCAAGGACGCCGGCAAGATTGCGGGTCTGGATGTGAAGCGTATCATCAACGAGCCCACTGCCGCGGCCCTGGCCTATGGCGTGGACAAGGAGCAGGCCCAGAAGATCATGGTGTACGACCTGGGCGGCGGCACCTTCGATGTGTCCATTCTGGAGATCGACGACGGCGTGATCGAGGTTCTGGCCACCGCCGGCAACAACCGCCTGGGCGGCGATGATTTTGACCAGTGCATCATGAAGTATCTGGTCAGCGAGTTCAAGCGCACCGAGGGCATCGACCTGTCCGGCGACAAGGTGGCCATGCAGCGCCTGAAGGAGGCCGCCGAGAAGGCCAAGATCGAGTTGTCCGGCGTTACCACCAGCAACATCAACCTGCCCTATATCACCGCCGACGCCACCGGCCCCAAGCACCTGGACGTGACCCTGACCCGGGCCAAGTTCAACGAGCTCACCGGCCATCTGGTGGACGCCACCATGGGCCCCGTGCGTCAGGCCATGTCCGACGCCGGTCTGAAGCCCTCCGACCTGTCCAAGGTCCTGATGGTGGGCGGCTCCAGCCGTATCCCCGCCGTGGTGGAGGCCGTGAAGAACTTCACCGGCAGCGAGCCCTTCAAGGGCATCAACCCCGATGAGTGCGTGGCCATGGGCGCGGCCCTGCAGGCCGGCGTGCTGACCGGCGATGTAAAGGGTCTGCTGCTGCTGGACGTGACCCCGCTGTCTCTGGGCATCGAGACCATGGGCGGCGTGTGCACCCGCCTGATCGAGCGCAACACCACCATCCCTGTGAAGAAGAGCCAGATCTTCTCCACTGCCGCCGATAACCAGACCTCCGTGGAGGTCAACGTGCTCCAGGGTGAGCGTGAGATGGCTGCCGCCAATAAGAGCCTGGGACGCTTCCACCTGGACGGCATCGCTCCGGCCCGCCGCGGCGTGCCCCAGATCGAGGTGACCTTCGACATCGACGCCAACGGCATCGTCAACGTGTCCGCCAAGGACCTGGGCACCGGCACCGAGCAGCACATCACCATCACCTCCTCCTCCAACATGAGCAAGGACGACATTGAGAAGGCCGTGAAGGAGGCCGAGCAGTATGCCGCCGAGGACGCCAAGGTCAAAGAGAAGGTAGAGGTCCGCAACCAGGCCGACCAGATGGTCTATCAGTCCGAAAAGACCCTCAGCGAGGTGGGCGACAAGCTGCCTGAGAGCGAGAAGGCCCCCATCCAGGCCGGTATCGACAAGCTGAAGGAGACTCTGAAGGGCGAGGACACCGACGCCATCAAGGCTGCCACCGAGGAACTGACCCAGCTGTTCTACAAGATGAGCGAGAAGCTGTATCAGCAGCAGGCGCCCCAGGGTGATGCCGGTCAGGCCGGCGCCCAGGGCGGTCCCACCGGCGACCAGGGCGGCCAGTATTACGACGCCGACTACAAGGTCGTGGATGACGACGACAAGAATAAGTAAGTGAAAATATACCACCGGAAAGGGGCAGGGCTTCCTGTCCCTTCCTGTGGTGTTCCGGGATAAAAGACCCAGAGAAGGGAGCGGGCCTTTATGGCAGACAAACGCGATTATTATGAGGTCCTGGGCGTGGAAAAGGGCGCCAGCGAGGACGAGATCAAAAAAGCATACAAAAAGCTGGCCCGGAAGTATCACCCGGACATGAACCCCGGCGACAAGGCGGCCGAGGAGAAGTTCAAGGAGATCAACGAGGCCAACGAGGTGCTGTCCAACCCCGAAAAGCGCCAGAAATACGACCAGTTCGGCTTTGCCGGGGTGGACCCCAACTATGGCGCGGGCCAGGGCGGCGCATACGGCGCAGGGGGCTTCGACTTCGGCGACCTGGGCGATATTTTCGGCAGCTTCTTTGGCGGCGGCTTCGGCGGCGGCCAGCAGCGGCGCAACGGCCCCCGCCGGGGCGAGAGCATCCGGGCCAGCGTCTCCGTAGACTTCACGGAGGCGGCCTTCGGCTGCGAAAAATCCGTGACGGTGGACCGCAGTGAGCCCTGCCCCACCTGTAAGGGCAACGGCTGCGCCCACGGCACCACGCCGGAGGTGTGCCCCGATTGCCACGGCACCGGCACCGTGACCCAGGCCCAGCGGACGCCCTTCGGCGTCATGCAGAGCCAGGGAGCCTGCCAGAAGTGCCGGGGCACCGGCAAGATCATCCACCAGCCCTGTCCTGATTGCCGGGGCAGCGGACGCATCCGCAAGCGCCGGACCATCCAGGTGACCATCCCCGCCGGTATCGACAACGGGCAGACCATCTCCCTGCGGGGCCAGGGCCATGCCGGGTCCAACGGCGGCCCCAGCGGCGACCTGCTGATCACCGTGATGGTGCGGCCCCACGAGATCTTCCGGCGGGAGGGAACGTCCGTGTTCTGCGAGGCACCCATCACCTTCACCCAGGCGGTGCTGGGCGCGGAGCTGGAGATCCCCACCATCGACGGGCGGGTGAAGTATACCATCCCCGAGGGCACCCAGACCGGCACTGTGTTCCGGCTGCGGGGCAAGGGCATCCCGGTGCTTAACGGCCGGGGCCGGGGCGACCAGTATGTCACCGTTACCATTGAGACGCCCCGGGACCTGAACCGGGAGCAGAAGGAAGCCCTGAAGAGGTTCAGCGAGACTCTGGGCGAGGGCAACTACGAAAAGCACCGCAGCTTTTTCGGAAAGAAGAAGTAAGCCATGTACCTTGCCGATTATCACGTACATTCCACCTGTTCCCCGGACGGACACCAGACCATGGCCCAGGCGGCGGAGGCCGCCGTCCGGCAGGGCCTTAATGAGCTGTGTATCACCGACCATGTGGACACCCTGTACTGGGATGATTTCCGTCCCCGGTGGGATTTTGACTGGGACGAGGCCCGGCGCCAGTTCCGGGAGGCCCAGGCCCTGTGGGGGGACCGGATCACCCTGCGGCTGGGGGCGGAGTTGGGCGACGCTCAGTACGGCTTTGACCGGGCCGTCCATATGATGGACGGTGCACCGGTGGATTTTGTCATCGGGTCCGTGCACCTGGGCGGAAAAAAGTTTGGCAACATGGACCTGTACTATATTGAAAAAGGTGACGAAGCGTATTATGATAGTGTCATCGACAGCTATCTGGACAGCGTTCTGGAGCTGGCCCGGTGGGGACAGTTTCAGGTGCTGGGTCATCTGACCCTGCCGCTGCGGTATATCAACGAGCACCACGGGGAGCATATGACGTTCCGCCGCCATATGGATCGGGTGGAGGAGGTCCTCCGCACTGTGATCCCCAAGGGGGTAGGCATCGAGTGCAACACCAACCGGGGAAACGAGCCCCTGCCGGGGCCGGAGATCCTGCGGCTGTACCGCCGCCTGGGGGGCGAGATCGTCACCCTGGGCAGTGATGCCCACCGGCCCGGGGACGTGGGCTGCTTCATCCGGCAGCGCCAGGAGCTGCTGCGGGAATGCGGCTTCCGCTATTTTACCACATTTGAACAGGGCAAGCCGCGGTTTCAGGCCCTGTGAACCACCCGAGAGGAGCATAGCATCATGAAAATTGCCATTGGCTGCGATCACGGCGGCTATCTGCTGAAGCAGGACATTCTCATCTGGCTGGAGGAGCACGACATCGACTTTGAGGATGTGGGCTGCTTCTCCACCGAAAGCGTGGACTATCCCATTTATGGCGAAAAGGTGGCCCGGCTGGTGGCCTCCGGCGCATGCGAGAAGGGTATCGTCATCTGCACTACCGGCATTGGCATCTCCATTGCCGCCAACAAGGTCAAGGGTATCCGCTGCGCCCACTGCACCGATTCCCTGTCTGCCGAGATGACCCGCCGTCACAACGATGCCAACGTGCTGGCCCTGGGTGCGGGCATCACCGGCCCCAACCTGGCCAAGCGTATTGTGGAGGTGTTTCTGAACACCGAGTTTGAGGGCGGCCGCCATGCCCGCCGGGTGGGTCAGCTGGACAGCATCCAGCCCTGAAGCATTTGCATGAACGGAGGTGCGCGCCATGACCACAAAAGGATATCATCGCTACCGGGGGCGGAATACCCGGGGCAAGGTGGCGCTGGTCGTTGTGCTGGTGCTGATCCTGCTGGCGGCGGTGGCCTATCTGCTGACCCAGGAGTATGTGGTGTATGATGACGAGGGCAAGGCCCATCTGGAGCTGCCCTGGTCCCGGAAGGAGCCGGAGAAGCCCCAGCCGGACTCCACGCCTGTGCCGGATGATGTGGACATCACCCGGGAGGAGCCCCAGCGGCAGAAGGTGGAGGCCATCCACGCCTGGGAGCTGCCGTACGGCTGCCTGGGCAGCGACCCCGGCTATCTGCTGACGGACCGGGAGGCTGTGGCCGTCAACGTGAAGATGTATGACGGGTCCGTGGCGTATCACACGGCGGTGGCCTTGCCGGAAGGCATTCTCACCGGCGGACTGTCCACCAGCCGGAACCTCCAGACCATACTGGACAGCAACTGCTATACCGTGGCGCGGCTGGCGTGCTTCTGCGACAACGCCTTTGCCGACGCTCAGCAGGAGCAGGCGGCCCTGTGTGCTGCCGACGGGACCCTGTACCGGGACGGCTCCGGCCGCCGGTGGCTGGACCCCTCCAAGCCGGGGACCCTGCGGTATATCACGGACCTGGCCAAGGAGTGCGCCCAGATGGGCTTTGACGAGATTCTGCTGGATTGGTTCCTGTATCCCATCAGCGGCGATCAGTCGGCTCTGGAGCTGCCTGCCGACAGGACGGTGGTGCTGAAGGACTTTGCCCAGGCTTTGGAAAAGCAGCTGCCGGAGGGCACGGTGCTGTCCGTGGTGCTGCGGGAGACTCCGTCGGCGGACAACGGCGTCACGGCGGAGCTGCTGGCGTCCTGCTTCGACCGGGTGTATGTCATGCCCGATGCGGACGCATCGGCGCTGCCCACCGGCTATGACCGGGCCACGCGCGTGGTGACTATGGCCGGCTATGCGCCCGAGAGTGGCAGCTATCTGGTGACGCAGTGAGCTGATTGTCTCGAAGCACGAAATTAGTTTCTGAAATCAATAAAAAATCCTCCGATAAGCTGCGGAAAATGTAGCTTTCGGAGGGTTTTCTTTTGCGCGGCGCTATGATACAATACTCTCTTGTGAACAGATTCGTAAGGAGGGGAAAGCAGTCCCATGGAAAAAGAGAACAAATTGGGCACCATGCCCATTTCCAAGCTCATTATCAACATGTCCCTGCCCATCATCGCGTCTATGCTGGTGCAGGCCCTATACAACATTGTGGACAGCGTGTTCGTGTCCCGGGTGTGCGAGCAGGCGCTGACCGCCGTGTCCCTGGCGTTTCCGGCCCAGAACCTGATGATCGGCCTGGCCACCGGCACCGCCGTGGGCGTCAACGCCCTGATGGGCCGGGCTCTGGGGGCCAAGGACCAGCAGCGGGCCAACGCCGTGGCTATCAACGGCGTATTCCTGGCGGTGGTGGGCTTTGTCATCAGCGCCGTGCTGGCGCTGCTGTTTGCGGGGCCCTTCTTCCGGTCCCAGACCCAAATTGACTACATCATCGACAACGGCATTGACTATCTGCTGATCTGCTGCTGCGGCTCCCTGGGGCTGTTCGGCGAGATCATGTTTGAGCGGCTTTTACAGGGCACCGGCCGGTCCATCCTGTCCATGTATACCCAGGGACTGGGCGCTATCGTGAATATTGTGCTGGACCCCATCTTCATCTTTGTGTTCGACATGGGCGTTACCGGCGCGGCGGTGGCCACGGTCATCGGACAGTTCTGCGGCTGTATTCTGGCACTGATCTTCAACCTGAAGAAGAACAAGGAGATCCACTTGCAGTTCCGGGGCTTCCGGCCAAATTGGCGGCTAGTGGGGAATATCTATGCCATCGGCCTGCCCAGCGTCATCATGGTGGCTATCGGCTCGGTGATGACCTTCTGCATGAACAAGATCCTCATTGCCTATCACTCCGCCAAGGAGACGGCAGCCACGGCTTTCGGCATTTACTTCAAGCTCAACAGCTTCATCTTTATGCCGGTGTTCGGCCTGAACAACGGCGTGGTGCCCATCGTGGCGTATAACTACGGGGCCCAGAACCGGCTGCGGATGGTGGAGACCATCAAGCGCAGCGCCATCTATGCCTCCTGCATCATGCTGGTGGGCATGGCGGTGTTCTGGTCCGTTCCCGGGAGCCTGCTGAAAATTTTCGACGCCACGGACACCATGCTGCAGGTGGGCGTCCCCGCCCTGCGGATCATCTCCCTGAGCTTTTGCATGGCCGGCGCCTGCATCGCCCTGGGCAGCTCCTTCCAGGCCCTGGGCAAAGCGGTGTACTCCATGACTACCTCCATCATCCGGCAGCTGGTGTTCCTGGTGCCCATTGCCTATGTCCTGGCCCGGTACGGCCAGAGCATCGGCAACGACGACCTGGTGTGGTGGAGCTATCCCTTGGCGGAGATCGCGTCCCTGCTTGTGACCCTGGCCTTCTTCCGGCGGCTGTACCGGACCCTGATCGCGCCCCTGCCTGCCAGCGGCGGTGCGCCGGTCCGCGACGACTCCGACGACGATCCCATAGGAGAATAACTAAAAATGCTCTGCCCCATGGGCAGAGCATTTTCAGTTATACAGCGGCGGTCTCGGCGGCGGGCTTCTTTTCCGGCTCCTCCTGGCAGAAGGGGTATTCCAGCATCTGCGGCAGACGCATATAACGGCGGAAATCGTTGCAGAAGGCGGCATATTCGTACCCGGTGCAGATACGCTCGTCCATGACCACGCCGATGGGCATCATCTTTCGGGTCAGGTCGCCGGATATATAGTTTGGCACGGGCTTGCCCATGCACACAAACACGCTGGTGGTGCCGAATTCATAACAATGGTGGTGGATATAGCTGGTCTTGATGGAGGCCAGATTCGTGATGAACATGCTGGTGTGGAAGGGGGACAGCTCGATGATCTTCCGGGGCAGCAGACCGTGGCGGTCCAGATGATAGGCCAGCCACACGACGAATTTCGGCAGACCCGGCACGGAGAACATGAACTTGGCGAACTTGTCGGTGCTGTTGGACTGGTGCTCCGCCCGATTGGAGGCAATTGCGTCGGCAATTTTCTGATTCACGGTAAACACTGTGTCGTTCTCGTCCAGATACACCTTCAGCGTGGTCTCGTTGACTACCCCGTTGGCCTGTTTTTTCAGGATCACGAAGGACACGCAGAAGTGGTTGCGGCGGTAAATGCGGCCGTTCATGACAAAGTAGTTCAGCTTGGGATTGCGCAGCACCGCCTTGTAATAGGCGGAGATGATGACGCTCATATGGTTCAGCCGCACCCCGGCCCGGCGGTGGGTGCGGATGAAGTCCTTGATGATCTCCTCATCGATGTTCTCGGTGACGGAGTTCCAGGCGTCGTAGCGCTTGGGCATGATATAGGGAATGGCCGCCACCAGCGGCGGCAGGTCCTTTACGCGGGTTCCATCAGGGCGCATGGCAAAGCCCTCCTGTTTCGTTAGATAGGGGCATTATACGGCATATTAGCGGACAATGCAATGGATTATTAACAAAAATAACGGCCGGGCAGGAGAAAGCCGGAGAAAGGGGCGATCGGGATAACGTTTATGAGACGGATTTTCCGCTTTTTTATACTCCAAGAACTTCACGCGCTTCATATGCTAATTAGTTGGGAAAATCGACCGTTTTCGGTGGACACCCCTGAAAAAAGGTGCTATACTATTCCTGAATACGACACAGTATTGTGTTTTTCGATTACATGCTTTGCAACGGGGTGATACGATGAAAACCATGCGTAGAGGGACAAGTATTTTGCTTTGCCTGGCGCTGCTGGTGGCGGCCATTCCGGTGATCCTGCCGGTGTTCACATCGGCCACCGCCGCCGATGACCAGGAGGAGCAGCTGCTGGGGACACTGAGCCAGCGCTTTGAGGCCAGCGGTCCGGGGGTCATTTCCTCCGGCTCCGGCGACGCCGGCGGCAAGTCCTACGGTGCGTATCAGTTCTCCAGCCGCAGCGACATTCCCCGGGCCTTTTTCCGGTGGTGCCAGTCCTCCTCGGATACATACTACCGATCCATCGGCAACCGGCTCTCTGCCGCCTATGACGCCGACGGGGGCTACGGCTCCAATTTCGACGCCACCTGGCGGGCCCTGGCCAACGAGGACAGCGACGGCTTCCTGCGGGTGCAGCGGAACTATGTCCGCCGCAGCTACTATGACCCCATCGTCCGGTCCGTTGAGTCCGCTGTTCCCGGCTTCGACATGGATAACTACAGCATCGCACTGCGCAACGTGTTCTGGTCCCGTGCCGTGCAGCACGGAGTGGGCGGCTCCTCGGGCTTTTCCAGCAGCGATGGACGGGGCGGCGCCACCGGCGTCATTATGCGGGCCTTCGACGCTCTGGGCGGCTTTGCCAATCAGCCTGAGGCCCAGCTCATCGAGGCCATTTACAACGAAAGCGGCGCCGTGCGGGAGCCTCAGTCAGACTCCTACGGCGTTATGACCGGCCCCACCGCCGACAAGTACGGCGTCACCGGCAAGGTGCTGAAGTATTACGACGGCAACTCCGGTGACGTGCAGCTGGGCGTATACGCCCGCCTGCGGATCAACGAGCCCGCCAAGGCCCAGGTCATGCTGGCGGATTACGGCTTCAAGGATGCCACGGTGGGGGAGGGCGTGTATCAGCTGCGCTCCTCTGCCAACAGTAACCTGACCGCCACCCCTGGCTCCTCGGGCCTGACCCTGAACGCCGTGGGCAGCGGCAAAAACCAGCAGTTCCGCCTGGATTATCATGCCAGCGGGTACTATACCATCACCTGCCAGGAAAACGGCCTGCGGCTGACCGCCGGGAAAAACGGCGTTACTCTGGCCAAAGCCTCCACGGATAACGGTCAGCTGTGGAAGGCCGCCGTATACAACAGCGGCTTCTCCCTGCAAAACCGGGGCACGGGCAGCTATCTGTCCGTTTCCTCCAACGCCGCAGGCGGCCGCCTGATCCTGGCGGATACGGCCATGCAGTGGCAGCTGGCCCTGGCCGGGGCGGGCTGGACCCTGGACGGCGCGTCCTATCCCACGGTAAACTCCACCCTGACGGTGGGGCAGACGGGCTTTCCCTTCCGGGGCACCCTGCGCAACGCCTATGACATCCGCCGGGTGACGGTATCCATCCAGAGATCCAACGGCTCCAATGCCATTTCCCCCGCCACAGCCACTCCCAACGCCAAGAGCTATGACCTGTCCCGGCTGGACGACGCCGTGGCCTTCTCCCGGCTGGGTGTGGGCGGCTATACCCTGGTCATCGCGGCGGAGAATACCGCCGGGGACAACTACCGCCTGGAGTCCAAGTTCTACGTTACCGACGGCTCCTATGTGGTGTCCTTCGACCCCTGCGGCGGCACCTGCTCCGAGAGCACCCGCCTGGTATCCGCCGGTCAGAAGTACGGCAATCTGCCCACGGCGGTGAAGGACGGCTGCGCCTTTGTGGGCTGGTTCACCCAGCCCGACGGCGGCCAGCAGATCACCGCCAACAGCACCACCGGCGCCAGCAACATTACCCTTTACGCCCACTATCAGGGGCAGTATACCTATCAGTTTGTGAACTACGACGGTTCCGTGTATGCCCAGGGGAAGCTCACCGCGGGACAGACCATTCCCCGTCCCGCCGGAACGCCTACCCGTCCCGCCGACAGCCAGTATACCTATACCTTCACCGGCTGGCAGGGCTACACCAACGGCATGACCATCTCCGGCAACGTGACCTTTACCGCTCAGTATGCGGCCAAGGCCGTGGAGTCCGTCCCCAAGGAGATCACCACCGGGGCCTACCGCATCGCCGACAGCTATCTGCGGGCCATCCCCATGGGCACCACTGCCCGCCAGCTGCTGGCAAACCTGTCCCCCAGCGATTACATTACTCTGCCGGTTCAGGGCGACAGCCTGGTGGGCACCGGCATGACCGTCACCTATGCCAGGGACGGCCAGACCATCCAGACCCTGACCACCGTGGTCACCGGCGACCTCAGCGGCGACGGCCGGGTCACCATTACCGATATGGTCCGGCTCCAGGCTCACCTGCTGGGCAAGACGTCCCTGACCGGCGCGGCCCTTCAGGCGGCGGACCTCAACGGCGACGGTCAGGTCACCATCACCGATATGGTCCGGCTTCAGGCGTACCTGCTGGGCCGGGGTACCATACAACCCAACTGAGTATGAGGGACCATGCCATGCGAAAGAATATCTCATCTGCCCTGGCGGGCTTTCTGGCAGCACTGCTGCTGTGGTGTCTGCTGCCGGTGACAGCGGAGGCCGCCGGGGCCAGCTTCTCCGGCTCCGGCAGCGTCCGGGCCGGCGACAGTGTCACCGTCACCTTTTCCGTCAGCGGCTCCAATATCCAGGGCATCACCGCTGTGCTGCACTACGACAGCAGTATCCTGACCCTCACCGGCACTCGCCAGCTCATCGGTGACAGCTGGTCCGTGGACATGAGCGGCGGCAACCTGCTGGCCTATGACCAGTCTCTTAACAACCCCATCAGCGGCAGCTCCGCCGTTCTGGCCGTCACGTTCCGGGTGAAGTCCGGCGTGGCTGCCGGGACCAAGGTCAGCGCCACCATCACCGATATCGTGACCAGCGACGGCAATAGTGACCAGAGTCTCAACGATGCCTCCTGGTCGGCCAGCGTGGCCTCGCCCCCTTCCGGCAACGCCAATCTGTCCGGCCTTTCCTGCGGGAGCTACGCCCTGTCGCCGTCCTTTTCCGCCGGCACAACGGAATACAGCGTCACCGTGCCCTATGATGTGTCCCGCCTGCCTCTGGATTACAGTGCGGCGGACGGCGGCGCCAATGTATCCGTCAGCGGCAACCAGCTGTCCGTGGGCGTCAACACGGTGGTCCTCACCGTCACCGCCGCCAACGGCGCCACCCGCCGCTATACCATTTCCGTTACCCGCCAGCCAGACCCCACGGCGACCCTCAGCAGCGATGCGGATCTGGCGGATCTGACTCCCTCCGAGGGGAAGCTGTCCCCGGCCTTTGCACCCAATATCACGGAATATGCCGTGTATGTCCCCTATGAGACCACCAAGCTCTCCCTTTCCGCCACCGCCAAGGACAGCAAGGCCCTGGGTGTTACCCAGCCGGATGCCGCCCTGAAGCAGGGCGACAATGTGCTGACCGTTACCTGCACTGCTGAAGACGGCACCACCCGGGACTATACGGTCCATGTGGTGCGGATGCCTGGCTTTGCCGGGACCCTGCCCCAGATCGGAGAACCGGAGCCGGAGGCCCCCGCGCCGGAGCCTGACGATCAGCAGCCCGGTCCCTTCCGATCCCTGTGGACGGCGCTGTGCGCACCGGTGGATCTGCCCCTGCTGACGGGGCGCTGGGTGCCGCTGTACGCCATCCTGGCTTTGCAGCTGGTGGTTTTGCTGGTGGCGCTGTTCTTTATCGGGCGGTCCGTTGGCATTTCCCGCAGCCGCCGCCGTATCCTGGATCGTCTGGCCCGGATGGAGCAGCCGGAGCCTCAGGAGCCCCAGCTGGAGCCTGAACACGAACCGACTGCCCAACCGGAGGAATCCGCACAGGAGCCTGCGCCTGCGGCGTCCGCCCAACCGGAAGCCCCGGAGCCGGAGATTCCGCCGGAGCCCTCGGAACTCCCGGAGGTCCCGGAGCCTGCTCAGCCGGAAGCCCCGGACCCGGCACCCGCCGAGTCGGAGCCTGCCCCTGTGGAGCCGGAGACCCCTGCCCCGGAGGCGGAGTCTGCCGCGCCGGAGGAACCGGAGGCCCCTGCCCCGGAGGCGGAGTCTGCCACACCGGAGGAGCCGGAAACCCCGGAATCCGAGGAAAAGACCCTGGACCGGGAGAGCCTGGACGCCCTCCTGGAGGAAATCCGCAATATGTAAAAAACGGGACGCCAAGGGGCAGCTGTCCATAAAACAGGTTTTGAAAAACAAATACTATGGCAGTTGCCGGACAAGGGTTGCTGACAAAAGGGGTATGTGCCATTAAGGCACATACCCCTTTGATTTTGCAGAAGGAAAATAATACCGCAGCTTCCGGGAAATGGAAACTGCGGTATGGGGGTGATGCTTGCCCGTTCTGATTGCTTAGTCTGTGCGCAAAGCGCTCATGCATCCGGATACCTCCAGGGCACTGGTGTCCGTCAGTGGATTCCCGGCGGCGTAGATGGCATACAAGGCTGTGAGATTCTCCAATCCGGCCAGGCTGCGGATCTGATTGTTCTCCATGCGAAGAGACTGAAGCTCTGTCAATCCAGCCAGGGGCGTCAGATCGCTGATCTGGTTATCGGCAACATCCAGGTTCCTCAATTGCGTCAAACCTGCCAAGGGCGTCAGGTCGCTGATTTGATTGTTGGAAATACGCAGGGACTCTAATTGCGTCAGATCAGCCAGGGGAGTCAAGTCATTGAGCTTGCCCTTGATTAAAGTCAGACTGGTTATCTTCGTTATCCGCTCCTGTTGAAGAAGCCAATTCATCAGTTCCTCATCAGCGTGCCCGCCCAGGATGATTATTTTTGTGAACGAATGTGTTTCCATGAGCGATTCTGCCCGAGCCAGCTGTCTTGCCCTGATGGGTGCGATACTGCTTAGTTCGATTCTCAACTGTACGGTACTGCCATAGGTTTTGCATGACACCAGACTATAAACGTTGAACAGATAGAATACTGCCAAAATCACCAGAATCACAAGGATGGGATGTGATTTGAGCCCAGAGGACTTTTTCGCCGCCGGGGCCTTGGCCGGAGCGGGCTGGGCTTGCTCCGGCTGCTGGGCTTGCTGCTGCGTCTGCTTTGCCTGTTGGGCCGGTTCCGGCTGCTGCACGCGGACCGTCAGGATCAGGTCGCCGTTTTTGCCGCCGTTTTTGCCGGGGTAGCCCTGCTCCGCACAACGCAGCAAACCGCCGTCCTTCCAGTTGGCGGGGATGGTCACCTCCACGCGCTTGCCGCCAGAGTACCCTGCGGTGATCCGGCAGCCCTGCGCTGCCTGCTCCGGGGTGATGACGATCTCGCGGTTTATGTTTCCGCCGTCCACCCTGGGCGCCTGCTTCTGTTCCCACTCCCGCCGCAGGGCGCGGGTGCTTTTTGCGTTTCGGACCGTGAACGCCGTGGGGTAGCGCTCATAGTCGCAGCTGCCGTCGAACCCGCACTTGGGGCAGACGGTTACATCGCCGTATTCCGTTTCACATACCGGGCATTTCCACATAATCGATTTTCCCTTTCAACGCTCCCGCTGTCTTTAGTTCAATTTTTTAGGGTCTCCAGCCGCTGCTTTGCATTGGCATGGCCTTGGTCGGCGGCTTTGCGATACCAGGCGGCTGCCTGAGCTGTATCCTTGGGCACGCCGGTGCCGTTTTCATAGAGATGGCCCAGACTGTACTGGGCGTCGGCGTCACCCTGATTGGCTGCCCTGCGGTACCAGGCCGCCGCCTGAGCTGTATCCTTGGGCACGCCGGTGCCATTTTTATAGCATATGCCCAGATTGTACTGAGCGATGGTCTGGCCCTGTTCTGCCGCCTTACGGTACCAGCGTGCTGCCTGGGCCAGATCCTTGGGTACGCCTGCACCGGTTTCATAGCAATAGCCAAGATTGCATTGGGCGTCGGCGTAGCCCTGCTCGGCAGCCTTGCGGTACCAGACCACGGCCTGGGCCGCATCCTTGGGTACGCCTTTTCCATTTTTATAGCATACGCCCAGGTTATACTGAGCCGTGGCATAGCCCTGCTCGGCTGCTTTGCGGTACCAGTCCACGGCCTGGGCCGTGTCCTGGGGCACGCCTGCGCCGTCTCTATAGCACACGCCCAGGTTGTTCTGGGCACGGGCGAAGCCCTGTTCTGCTGCCTTGCGATACCACTTTATTGCCAGCCTCTCGTCCTTGAGTACGCCGATGCCGTTTTTATAGCAGTAGCCCAGGTTGCACTGGGCACGGGCGAAGCCCTGTTCTGCTGCCTTGCGGTACCATACCACTGCCTGTGCGGGGTCTTTTTCCACTCCGGTACCGGATTCGCAGCAGTAGCCCAGATTGCACTGCGCCCGGGCAAAGCCTTGGTCGGCGGCTTTGCGGTACCAGGCCGCGGCCTGGGCTGTGTCTTGGGGCACGCCTGTGCCATCGTCATAGCATATGCCCAGGTTGCACTGGGCACGGGCGAGGCCCTGTTCTGCTGCCTTACGGTACCAGACCACGGCCTGGGCGGTATCTTTGGGTACGCCGGCACCGCTTTCATAGCAAACGCCCAGGTTGTTTTGGGCATCAACATCCCCTTGCTCGGCTGCTTTGCGGTACCAGACCACGGCCTGGGCCGCATCCTTGGGTACGCCGGTGCCATTTTTATAGCATACGCCCAGGTTGTACTGGGCCGTGGCAAAGCCTTGTTCCGCTGCCTTGCGGTACCAGCTTGTCGCCTGGGCTGGGTCCTTGGGCACGCCGGTGCCGGAATCATAGCAATAGCCCAGTTGATTCTGGGCCGGCGCGCAGCCCATCGCGGCAGCCCGCACCAGATATGCAGTCCTCTTTTCCTCGTCCTTCTCATCCAGATATGCCTTATACCACTGCTCCGCCGTTTTTTCGCTGACCGGCGGCTGCTCGGGGGCCTTCGGCTTATTCGGGCTGCTGTTTTTTTCCAATGCTTCCAGCTGCTGCTTCGCGTCGGCGCTGCCCTGCTGGGCGGCCAGGGAATACCACTTCACCGCCTGAGCCGTGTCCTTGGGCACGCCGGTGCCATTTTTATAGCACGCCCCCAAATTGCACTGAGCCGGCGCATAGCCCTGCTCCGCCGCCCTGCGGAACCACGCTGCCGCCTGTGTATAGTCACGTGCAACGCCTTCGCCCTTGTAACAGCAATAGCCCAGTTGATTTTGGGCCGGCGGATGATCGCGGTTTGCTGCCATCTTAAACCAAATGGCTGCTGCCGCTGGGTTTTTCTCGGCCCCCCGTCCCGCCGCAAGACACTGGCCCAAACGAAGCTGCGCCCGTTGGCAATCCTGGCCTGCTGCCTTGCCATATAATGTCACGGCCCGCTTTATATCCTTTGGTACGCCGCGGCCCTCCTCATAACAGCGGCCCAGCATGTATTGTGCCAGGGCGTACTGCTGGTCCGACGCTTTTTGGTACCACTGCGCCGCCTGGACATCATCCTGCTTGGCGCCGACGCCATAACGGTAGGCGTTGCCCAGCCACAGCTGGGCCTCTCGGCTGCCCTGGTCCGCCTTCCGGCGCAGATACATCTCCGCCCCGGCGGCAGAAGGCTCCTCCGTGCTCAGGAGCATCCATTCCATCAGCAGCTGATCCAGCCCCGGGCCCTGCTTCTGCTCCCATTCCCGCCGCAGGGCGTGAGTGCTTTTTGCGCCTGCCACGGTGAAGAGCGTGGGATAGTGTTCATAATCGCAGCTGCCGTCGAACCCGCACTTGGGGCAGACGGTTACATCGCCGTATTCCGTTTCACATACCGGGCATTTCCACATGGATATTCCCCCTCCTTTGTCAGATACCGGCCTACTTTTTCAGGGTTTTCAACCACTTCTTCACATAGCTGCCGCCATGTTGGGCAGCCTTGTATAGCCATTCTGCGGCTTTTTCCTTGTCCTTTGGAACGCCCCGACCCTTTTCATAGCATTCGGACAGGTGGAGCTGCGCCTCAACGTCGTCCTGCTGGGCGGCCCACTGATACCAGGCCGCTGCCTGCCACATGTCCTGCTCTACGCCGTCGCCGCGTTCATAGCAGAGCCCCAGTGCGCATTGGGCTGCGGCCAGGCCCTGACGGGCCGCACGATCGAACCAATCCGCAGCCTGTTTGTGGTCCTGGTCCACACCGTCGCCGTTCCAGAAGCGTCTGCCCACCTCATACTGGGCCTGGGCGTCGCCCTGCTCCGCATGTTCCAGCAGCTGCTGCTCCAGCTGCCGCTCCCGGGCCTGACCGGAGAGCGCCTGGAGCATGTCCTGGGCCGGTTGGCTTCCCTGACGGGCCGCTAAGCGATACCAATGCAGGGCCTGACGATGGTTCTTCTCCGCACCGACGCCGTACTGATAGCTGGCGCCCAGCCACCATTGGGCCGCCGCATCGCCTGCCTCCGCCTTTTCCCGGAAGCACCGCTCCGCCGCAGTGGCGTCCTTTTTCTGGTGGCTCCCGATAAACCATTCCATCAGCAGCTGATCCAGCCCCGGGCCCTGCTTCTGCTCCCACTCCCGCCGCAGGGCGCGGGTGCTTTTTGCGCCTGCCACGGCGAAGGGCGTGGGATAGTGTTCATAATCACAGCTGCCGTCGAACCCGCAGGTGGGGCAGACGGTAGCTGCGTTGTTTTCTTGGTCACATACCGGGCATTTCCACATAAGCTATCTCCTTTATGAAAAGAGCGACCGTTTTGCCATCTTTCTCAGGGCTTCCACCGCACCCTTATGTCCCTGCTTAGCTGCTTTGCGATACCACTTTGCCGCCATGAGTTCGTTTATTGCTACTCCATATCCGTTGGCGTAACATTCACCTAACCTATACTGGGCTGCGGCATAGTCCTGCTTAGCTGCTTTGCGATACCATTCTGCTGCTTGAGCCAAATCCTTTACTACACCACGTCCTTTGGAGTAGCACTCGCCCAAGCTGAACTGAGCTCCCGCATTTCCTTGGCTTGCCTCTATACGGAACCTGTTCACCGCCTCAATCCAATAAACCGACAGGTCCTGTTCTTCTGCATAGCGCCTGTGCAGAGCTTCCTGGGCTTGGATATGCCCCTGTTTTGCGGCCTTGCGGTACCAATCTGATGCCTGTGCCAGGTCTTTGGGCACACCGATACCGCGCTCGTAGCACACGCCCAGGCTATACTGGGCTTCGGCATAGTCCTGCTTGGCCGCCTTACGGTACCATTCCGCTGCTTGCCCGCAATCCATCTGCACACCCAGCCCTTCCGCATAGCATTTACCTAACTCAAATTGAGCCTTGGGGTGGTTCTGATTTGCGGCTTCGAGATAGCATTTCGCTGCCGCCGCATTATCCCATGAAACACCTGCGCCGCAAGCGTGGCAAAGCCCCAGGCTGTACTGAGCCTCTGCATAGCCCATATCTGCTGCACGCGTCAGATATGCGGCAGCACTTTCCTGATCTTCCTCATTCAGATATTTTTCGTACCACTCTTTTGCTGTCAGGGCGTCGTTTTCCGGATTAGTCCCTTTCAGATATTCCTCATTTTTGCCTGATTTAATCTGGATGCTCTCTTGGTAATCCAGCTCCGCCAGCCGCTTTTGGGCCGGGATGCTGCCCTGCTCTGCGGCCTTACGGTACCAGTCCATGGCAAGGGCCAAGTCCTTGGCCGCGCCCACACCGTATTCATAGCAGCCTGCCAACCACAGCTGCGCCTCCCGGTTGCCGGAATCCGCCAGCTGACGGAGGCATGCTTCCGCAGATGTGGAATCGCCCGGCTGTTCCTGCGTTTTGACAAACCAGTTCCACAGCAGCTGATCCAGCCCCGGGTCTTGCTTCTGCTCCCACTCCCGCCGCAGGGCGCGGGTGCTTTTTGCGCCTGCCACGGCGAAGGGCGTGGGATAGTGTTCATAATCACAGCTGCCGTCGAACCCGCAGGTGGGGCAGACGGTGGCTGCGGTGTTTTCTTGGTCACATACCGGGCATTTCCACATGGTGGGTCCTCCTTAGTTGCTTTTGGCCTTTTCCCGCCACTCCCTGGCCAGGGACGGGTTCCCCGGCACGCCCCGGCCCTGCTCATAGCAATCTGCCAGGGCGCGCTGGGCGTTCTTGTTCCCTTGTTCGGCGGCTTTGCGGTACCAATGGGCGGCCTGGTAATAATCCCGCTCTATCCCCAGACCCTGGTAATAGTGATATCCCAGGTCATATTGCGCCGGAGCATAGCCCTGCTCGGCGGCCTTACGGTACCACTTGACGGCCTGGGCATAGTCCGGTTTTATGAAGCCGCTGCAGCCATAACAATAACGGTTGCCCAGCTCGTACTGCGCCTGGGCACAGCCCTGTTCGGCGGCTTTGCGGTACCATTGGACGGCCTTGGGTTTGTCTTCCTCCACGCCCCAGCCGAAGTAATAGCAGTCACCCAGTTCATACTGCGCTTCGGCATGGCCCTGTTCGGCGGCTTTGCGGTACCACTGTGCGGCCTGGACATTGTCCTCCGCCACACCCCATCCGCCACAATAGCAGTCCCCCAGCCAATACCAGGCTTCGGGGCCGTCCTGCCGGGCGAGTTTTTGGAACCACCGGGCGGCTTCCGCCGGGTTCTTTTTCACGCCATGGCCCTCAGAATAGCAGTACGCCAGGGATGCCAGGGCCTCCGCATAGCCCTGGTCGGCGGATTTGCGATACCACTGGGCGGCCTTGGCTTCATCTTTCTCCACGCCCTGGCCATTGGCATAGCAGTCTCCCAGCTTACACTGGGCCGGGGCATAGCCCATCTCGGCGGACTTTTTCAGGTAATCCATCCGCTTGGCTTGGTCGGACTCCTGTTGATACAGCTCAAACAGCTGCTGAGGGGTTTCCGTTTGCTTGGGGGGTTTCGGTGGCTCCGCCGCCCGGCGGTACCACTCCGAGGCCTTTACATAGTCTTTTTCCACGCCCCGGCCCTGGGCATAGCAGTCGCCCAGCTCGGCCTGGGCCGGAGTATAGCCCATCTGGGCGGATTTTTTCAGATACTCCATCCGCTTGGCTTGGTCGGGCTCCCGCTGATAGCGCGCAAACAGCTGGTCCGGCATCTGCGTTTCCAGCTCCTCCAGTCGGCGCCGGGCCGGGGCGAAACCCTGCGCCGCCGCCTGGCGGAACCAATCCAGGGCTTTCCGGGGGTCTGCGTCCACCCCTGCGCCGTCCTGGAAGCACAGGCCCAGCTGATACTGTGCCCGGGCGTAGCCCTGGCGGGCGGACCGGCTGAACCACTCCAGGGCCTGGGCTTCGTCTTGTTCCACACCCCGGCCCTGGGCGCAGGCGATGCCCAGCCACCACTGGGCCGCCGGGTCGCCGCCCTCTGCCAGGCGGCGGAAGCCCTGCCGGGCGGCGGTGCTTTCGGGGTCGGTGTACCATTCGGCCACCAGTTCCAGCAGGGCCGGGCCCTGCTTGGCCTGCCACCGGCGGCGCAGGGTGCGGGTGGGGGTGGCGGTTGTCACCGCGAAGGCGGTGGGGTATTGTTCGTAGTCGCAGGTCCGGTCGTACCCGCAGGTGGGGCAAACCATTTCTGCGTTGTTCTCTTTATCACATACGGGGCATTTCCACATGGCTTATCTCCTCCTTTACCGGTTTACTGCTTGGAAGCAATGGCCAGGACTACCACCAGAACGGTTTGCAGCACAAGAAGGAGCGGGACAAGGATGGTGAATTTTTTGTGCTGCGTTTTGTGATGACAAGCACACATAGCCAGCAGCGTCCCCAGGCTGCCGCCCAGCAGAGCCAGCAGCATCAGCGTAAACTCCCGCACACGCCATTGCTGGTGCTGCGCCCGGTATTTGTCCACAGCCATGACCACAAAGGCTGCCGCATTGATCGCCGCCAAGTAAATTGCCAGAATTTTCATAAGAATACCTCGTTTTTCCGATTTGTATTATTTTTCGAAAATAGGCGCGGATATACAAAAATATTATAGCATCAAATGTCGATTATTGGAATAGGGATAACCGCGCTGTGCGCAAAAAATGAGCCCTGCACAAGGCACCGGAATCCGGGCGTTTTGCGAAAAAATTGCAGAAAAAGGGAATGGGCTATTCCCTTTCCCGGGGTTCCGTGTTACAATAAAAATGTTTAATTGTCGGAACGGCGTCCGCGTCGGGCGGCACGTCCGTAAAAGATAGAAGGAGGACACACAGCCATGAATCTCGGGGTGGATCTGGGAAGCACCTACTCCAGTTTCTCGACCTATGACATAGTCAACAAGAATGTAGAATTATGCAAGCCGGTCATGAGTGAGCCGGAGGCCATCCCCTCCATCGCCTGCCTGAATGACGACGGGAAAATGCTCACCGGCTATACCGCACGCAAATATATACAGCTGGACGACCCCTCTGCCCGGACGTTTTCCGCGTTCAAAATGCTGCTGACCGAAAGCAACGAAAAACTGCTGCAGGAGCGGGGGTTTGGCACCGACTATACGCCCAGCGCTGTGGCGGAGACATTTTTGCGCGATCAGGTGAATAAGATTCTCAGCAGTCATGCCGATCCGGGAGTGGACAACCTCGTGATCTGCGCGCCTGAGGTGTGGACCACCCAGAGCGCCGTGCGCCGGGGCCAGTTGGACGGGCGCACCATCCTGCGGGACATCTGCTCCCGTATTCCTGGCGTAGACCGCGACCGTATCCGCATCGTCAGCGAGCCTGCCGCCGCCAGCGCATATTTTGCCTATCAATACCGCCGCGCGGTGGGGTCGAATTTTAACGGCTGTCTGCTGATCGTGGATTACGGCGGCGGTACGCTGGACCTGACGCTGACGGAGGTGCATCCCCAGGACGCGTCTGTGGAGATCAAGGTTCTATTCCGCACCGGCGCCGGAGAAAACGTTCAGGGCCGCACCGGCAACGCCGGCATCGCCTATATGGAGCATGCCGTGCACCTGGCGCTGGAGGAGGGCGGATGCGATCCGGCGGAGCTCCTTCCCTGCCGCCCCGAATTCCGGAAGGCGGTGGATGTTCTGGAGGACAGGCTCATGGAGCAGATCTCTCCGAATACCCCCGATCAGGCCGGAAGCGTGGGAGAGGATTATCGGAAGCTGTGGGATACCGTGGACGAGTGCGGTGCGGACCTGTCCGACCTGCTGAACAACAACGAGACGTTTGCCGCCATACGATATGGGGGAAAAAGATATCCCGTCACCTATGCGCATCTCATGCGCGCGTACAGAGCCGTGGTGGAGCCTGAGCTGGGCAAGTGCCTTCAGGAGACGGCCGACTGGATGAGGGCCCACAGATACGATTACAAAAATCCCAACACCGACGCCTTTCATATCGTTCTGGTGGGAGGGTTCGGCAAGTTTCTGCTGGTGCAGAAGCAGGTGGAGTGGTTTTTCCACCGTCCCAATACGGGCGACCGCCGGTTTCAGCACGGCCTGGGCCAGGACCGGGAATACGCCGTGTCCAAGGGAGCAGCTCTGTTGGCTTCCGGCGTGATGACCATCCGGCGCACCGCGCCCTTCGGTATCGGTATCTATTCCGAGGCCGATGACAGGCTGCACTATGCCATCATGTTCCGCCAGGAGTTCAAGCCCGGTCAGGAGCACTGGATCCGAGTCGGCGGCCCGGATACGCCGCCGGTGAAGTTCGTGAACAGCGAGAATACCATCCCTCAGCTGCTCATCGGCTCCGATGAGAACCCTCAGGCAGGCACGATCCTACCGCTGCTTCCGGCCATGTGTCAGCGGATCACCCGGGCCTACGCACAGATGGATGAGTATTATCGGACCAGGTTTCCCGGCCATTACCCGATCCCGCTTCACAACATCGGCTTCAGTATGGACGAGTCCGAGGTGGTGTCCCTGCTGCTGCGCAGCGTGGATATGAACGGTAAGCCGCTGCTGACTCTTCCGCCTGTTGAGTTGGCCAGCTATAGCCAGATGTTCGGCCTGGCGGAGGCGCGGACCATCGACAATTCCGGGAGGAAGAAAAAATGAGAATGGAGACAGTTCGGAGCGATATCACCAAGTTTGAACATTCCGCGGCCCTTTCCTTGAATGATATTCTTGGAACGGTGCAGGATCTGAGTGATGATATTCGTCGGGAGTGCGGCCATGCTATAGAGGACTGTCAGCCGGAGGACCTGTCCGAACTGACCAGCAAATTGATCTGGCTCTGCAATTTGTCCGCCAAGATTGCTGACCGCCATGCGGGTGCCCTGTCCGGCGAGGGCCGTTGGGGCCGGCTGCAGAATAAGCTCTCCGCGCTGCAGGAGCAGGCCGGCGCATATCAGCAGGCTGAGACCAGGCTGCGCCAGCTGCAGACCCAGGTGGACCAGCTGGAGCAGGACGCATCGCGGCAGCAGGAAGCTCTGCACCGGATACAGCGGCTGACGGAGCAAAAGGAAGGGCTGGAGCGCCGCCTGAGGATGGCGTCGCAGACCGATCCCCGGCAGATACAGGCCGAGATCGAGCGGCTGTCCGGTCAGCTGAATACCCGGCAGGCCGAGATAACGCAGCTGCTGGGCCGCCAGGCAGATTTGCAGCGGCAGACTGCCGCGCAGCAGAGCCAGCTGACCGATTTACAGCAGCAGATCGACAGCGCCGAACCGGCGCTTCGACAGGTGGAGGATCAGGTCCGCCAGCAGAAGGAACGGTTGGGCATGATGGCCGCGAAAAAAGCGGAGCTGGTCCGGTGCCAGGAGGACCTGGAGAGCAGCCGGGAGAAATATGACGTTTTGCAGCGAGAGCTGGAGGATAGACAGAGGCAGCTTCAGAATTTACAGCAGGAACAGAGCGCCTTGGAGCTTAGACATGAGACGCTGAAGGATCAGCTGTCCAAGCTCGACCCGGAGGTCCAGCGCCTGCGCAGCGAGAACGAGATGCTGGCCAGGCATTCCGGCGACCTGGCGGTGGAAGAACAGAAGCTGGAAGGGGAGAATAGCCGGCTGGAGGAGGATAACCGGAAGAAGAGCTGCCAGGTGGATCAGCGGCGACAGAGCAATGAGGTGCTGCAGCAGCAAAATAATGAGCTACAGGACCAGGTCCGGGAGCAGGAGCGGCGGCTGATCCGGCTGCAAACAGTGGAGCAGCCGCAGCTGGAAGCGCGGCTGAAGGAGATTCAAGACAAGATCAACGACTGCATCGGACGTTTCGCGTCTCTGAACGACCAGATCCACGAGGCGGAGGACCAGCAGTCAGAAGCTGTGGAAACGTTGAGTCGTCTGACCGGCCAGCTGCAGGAGGCCAAGGCCCGTCGGGAGGAGGCCCAAAGACAGAAAACGGAGATCACACAGAGACTGGCCAGCACCAGCGCCGACGCGGAAAGCCTCCAGCGAGAGATCGCCCAGATATCCCGTCTGCTGGAGGAGGAAAATAAGAAGGATCTGCAGGATGTGCTGGAGCAGCAGCGCAGTCGTCTGGCTCTGTGCAGGAATCAGCTGGCCCAACAGGAAATGGACCTGGCTGCCAAGGAGGAGGCACTGAAGGATACCGCCGCCGAGCTGGAGACCGTGCAGACGGAAAATGCCCAAAAAACGGCACAGCTTCAGCAGCTGGAGCAGGAGTATCGCCAGGCCAGGCAGGAGGCCGACGCGCTGTCGCGGCAGGACCGGCAGCTGGCTGAAGTGGCGGAACGGCTCAAGCAGATGCGGGACGTAGCCGACGCACTGCGCGGAGACAGCGGCCTGCTGGAGCCTATGTATGACCGGGAGCCCTTTGCGCTGGACGACGTCCTTCAGTCGGGCTTCCAGCAGGCGGAAACCGCCATCTCCGGCCTGCGCCAGGCTATTGTCAGTTATCAAGAGATTTGCGGCGGCAGCCATACGGATTAAGGAGGAAAAGTTATGAATACATGTATCGTATGCGGCGGCTCTTTCCAGCCGCAGTCCAACTGCCCCTACTGCAATTTTCCGGAGATCACGGTGCTGGGCGACAAGGCTGTACTTGATGAGATGGCCGCAGGCTACAGAAAGGATTACCTGGCCGATATCCGCCTTGGCGTGATGTACACTATGTGGAAGGCGGACGGCGACACCCTGACTGCTGACCGGGAGGGATGCGAGCTCTTCGCGGACGGCTCTGCCGTCCAGGGAGCGGATATTTGGTGCGACCGTCAATTGGCGCGCCAGCCGGATGGCGACAGGGTCGACGTCCGCCTGGTGGTGGAAAAGGCCGGCCAGCGCCGGATCATCCCGGTGTCCGTACCCAACCTGAAGCAGCCCCGGCTGCAGCAGATCGGTCTGCGTCTGTGCGAAAAGCTGCATGTCCGTGTGCTGCTGCGCAATGGCATTCAAACGGTCGAGTCCCAGCCGGTCTCGCTGGTCGGCGCTCAGGGGTAAGGGAGGGGTTTCCCTTGTTGTTTTCTTCCCGTAAGCCCCTGTACTTTGTGTTTCATGACCGGAGCGAACGCTACTTTCAGGACAGCACACTGCAGCTGACTTTCTCCGAATGGCTGTGGCTGACGCTGCGTAAGAGGGGCTATTCGAATATTTACTTTGTGGATCTGGATGACACCGGCCGCCCGGTATTGACTCTGCGGGACCGGGACACCTGGCGGGGCTATAACCCCGGCGGCATTTTCTCCGTTATGGAGGAGTACCGGGGGCGGCCGCTGCGCCGGGTTATGGGCGATAAGGAGTTCCTGCGCCTGTGGAACCGGATATATGACGGACCTGGAGACTGTGCCTATGTATTTTCCGCGCAGGCATTCTCACGGCTTGCCTCCGTCCGCCGGCCAAAGGACGTGGATGGGCTGCTGGACCGCATGGCGCGGCAGGAGCGCCCGGACGCTCTTATTCTGACCGGGCCCATGGACATGGAAGCCTCCGACCTGGACGCTTATTTGAATCCCCACGGAATCCTGGCCTATCTCTCGCCCACGGGGCGAAGCCTTTGCCAGGCTGCTGCCGATCTTCTTCAGCGGGAGCAGGACGTCTGCTTTTTTGAAAAGCTGAAAGAGCGGCTGGGCGATCAGTTTATTGAGCTTGGCCGTCCCACCTACGGGCGGCTGCTGTCCATGCTGCGGTGCGTCCGGTTTGCGCTGGGTGAAAGCTGGGACGAGGATACTTTGGAATTTTACGCCCTGCTTTTGCTGCGATGGGTACACATGCGCACCGTAAAATCATACTGCAAGGGCCTGTTTTCCGATCTGCCAAAGCCGGTCACTTGTGCCGGAATGTATGCGCTGCTGTGCCGGGATAGAGCGGAGAAGCTGCGCGAATGCGCCGCTATGCTGCGGCGCACGGCACCAGACACGCTGTCTTCCGCGCAAATGCTGGAGAAGAAGTTCGGCCCGCTGCCGCAGGAGGTGCTGGACCAGTGCTGGATCTCGGTGCGGGAGCCCAGCCTGGACAAGCTGCTGAGCTTTCAGCTGCCCCACATCTCCAGCCAGACAGAGGATCCTGTGTTTCAGATCTGCCCGGTGGACCCGGGCGACTGGTATCTGATGCGGCGGCGGCTGCGCAGTCCTCGCCTATGTCCTCCGCCAAAGGAGCGTATCGGCTGGATCGATCGCTTTTTGGATGTGCTCAACACCGCCGGCGCCCACGGCGACAGCCGCACCGTCCGGCGCACCGTCCGGGTCCTGCTTCGCTGCGGAAGGCGACTGTATGCACCCGGCAAGGACACAAACTTTGAGGCTCTGGGGGCATACCTCGCCAGTTCCCGGGAGTACTTTGAAATGGAGCGGAAGCAGGCGGGCCTGCCCCCTGAAAAACTGGAGGACTGCCGCCGCCTGCTGCGGGAGCAGGATCGGCTGTTTTGGTCTGTGGCCGATACCGACCCGCTGGATCTTCAGAGTGCAGTGGAGCGGGCCAAGGAACAGAGCCATAACAAAGCCGACGCTTTGCTGAAGGGCTTCTCCTACTTTACCTGACGCCTGGCGCACGGGGCGCCGTTTCGTCTGTCATATAACGACCAACCACATAGAAAGAGAGGATCACTGTACATGAAACCCAAAGAAAAACCGCGCAAAACCGGCAGTTCCCTTATGGATGCCCTGGGCCTGGGCAAAAAGAACAAATCGGAGGTCACCCCAGGGCAGACGGCCACCAGCAACCGCGAGACCGGAGCCGAGGTCATCAGCATCCTGCGCAGCATCGACTTTGCCCATGGCAGATTGCAGAGCATGGCCGATGAAGACAGCTATCGTACTATGAGCCGAGTCCGCGACGCAGCGGTCAAGGCTTTGATGGACGCGCCCACCATTTTTGACAAGGTAGAGGGCATTGGGGAGACCATGGCATATGCAGCCAAGGCATGGAAAACGGCCGTTCAGGACGGGCTGCCCAACAAGGCTGACTGCGCCATGAAGGCCATTGCCACTGGTGCCACCCATCTGTGGAGCAACATTCCCGAGGATAAGGAAGAGGAGCGGGACGCGATCCTGAAGCGGCGTGAGCAATACATAGAAAATTACAAGATCGCCATCCAGCTCAACGAGACCATCGACTGCCTCCACCGGAGCATTGCCGCCAAGCAGCGGGAACTGGATGAAAAACGGGCAGTTGAAAAGGCGTTTGCCGCAGAGGTGAAGGAAATGGCAAAGACCCCCGAGGGGGAGGCCCGGTTTGCAAAAATCTATGCCGCCATTGGCAAGGAGGGGAGTCTGGATGATGAGGACCGGGAGTTTGTCGGTCATCTGAAAGAAAACCGCAACAATTCGCAGAGCATTGCCATGGTGACAAAACAGCTTGCCAGCGACCAGACGGAACTGCTCGCCGCCCGGCAGCAGCTGGAGCCTGTGCTTCTGCGGCTGAAGAAAAATCCCGATCTTTCCGGCCTGGAGCCGGCCGGGAAGGTTGCCGGTATCCTCCGGGAAATGGAGGAGGAACAGGCCCATGTCATCAGCGTGGCAAAGGTCATCAATGACAAGGTGAACGATAGCATTTCCCGGATGGAAGCCATCATGAACAGCAGCGATGCCCAGGCAATCTATGCAGACAGCCTGAGATATCTGGACAATCTTCGCCGTGCCAATAAAACCTCACCGGAGGACGCGGCCGTCACTGAGACTGAGGGAGGGCGGATCCATCGCGAGCGGCAGCGGGACGAGGCCGCCGAAAAGGACCGCCTGGCGCAGCAGAACAAGCTGAACGAGGTGCTGGACAATACGGCGGAAAGCGTTCAGGAGAACACAGCCGAGGATGAAAACGCCCAGCTGAACTTCGATGTGCTGTAACAAGGAAAGGAAGTGTGCACCATGTCATTTATGGATGAGATGAAGAACGTATTCTCCAAGAAAACACCGGAGCAGATCTACGTTGAGTCCGTGCTCAAGGAAATCCGCCAGCGCGACGACCTGATCAAGACGGTGTCCCAGATGTCCAGTCAGCTGGACCACTGCCAGAGGGCCTTTGACAACGCGATCCGCATTTCCCGCATCAATGCCCTGCGCCGCCGCCAGGCGCACCTGAGCGACGCCGGTGAAAAGGAGCGGATCCGCGACGCCGTGGTGGGTCAGCTGGCGGTGCAGGAGGCCAAGTTTGATGTAAATTCCATTGTCACGGCCCAGGATATGGAGATCGCTATGAAGAAGCTGGGCGGTATCCTGCGCCAGATGTACCGGATGGATCACAACGTTTCCGTGACCAAGAAGGACCTGAAGGAGGCCCGGAATCTGCAATTTGACAACACGGTGGAGCCCATCGCCTTTTCCGAGCGGGCCGCCCTGGTGGATGAGCGCTTTGTGGAGCGCATTATCCAGGGGGAATCCATCGCGGATTGCCTGCAGGCGGTTCCTGTGGGGTCCACAGGGCCGCTGGAGTCGGATATGGGTCCCATCAATTTTGAGCCGCCTGCCGGCGGGGCCACAGCCGAGGACCTGAAGATCCTGCAGGATCAGACCGGCCAGGACTGGTAAGTCCTGCACGCGTCAGGAGGAGTAGTATGAATATTCAGAACATCAACCGTCTGAACAACGAATACCGCGCGTATATCTATGAGGCGGAGTCTCACCGCATTACCCGGGCGGGGGTAGCCAGCCGGGAGGAGGGACTCAGCTACCAGCGGGCCGCCCAGATCTGCGGCCAGCTGGCCAGCATGACCACCGGCTCCGAGGCACAGTATTGGGTGGACAATCAGTCCCGCTGTGAGGCAAAGATGCGCCAGATCTGGGCCGAGCTGAACCCCAGGGAGCCGGTCAAGGAGACACCCGCTGCCAAGCCTGCCGCCAGGCCCGCCGCCAAAAAGACCGACGTTCCCCAGGAGACTGTAGACCATTGGTATAAGCCCGATCCCGGTTATGGCTTCGATCAGGTATCCGGCATGGAGGAGGTCAAGCACCTGCTGTCTGACTGCGTCCGGGACATCCGCATGGATGCCCTGAACGAATATATGGGCGTTCCCACGGTGCAGTCCTTCTTTTTCTATGGACCTCCCGGCTGCGGCAAAACCTTTATCATCAAGGCCTTTGCCCACGAGCTGATGCAGCAGGGATATAAGTTCATGTCCCTGTCCAGCGCAGACATCCACAGTAAGTTTTCCGGCGAGGCGGACAAGATCGTGGAGCGGGCTTTCAAGGAGGCCGTGGACAACGCCCCGTGCATCCTGTTCATGGACGAGGTGGACGGCGTGTGCCAGAACCGCAATCTGCCCAACCTGTCCGACTTCAACATGCAGCTGACCACTACATTCCTTACCGCCTACAACGATCTGGAGCGGGCCAATAAGGAGCGCAAGTCCGTTATCTTTATCGGGGCCACCAACTATCCTGCCAACGTGGACGCCGCCATGCTGGACCGCGTGGAGCTGGTGCAGATCCCTCTGCCGGACGACGAGGTCCGCCGCCGAGCCTTCGAGGACAAGCTGGGCTGCGTGACCCAGCTGGAGGACGGCTTCCGGTGGTCCGATATGGCCGAGGCCACCGAGGGCTATAACCAGCGCGACATCAACCGCATCGTCACAAAGCTGAAGAAGCTCATCCGCACCAGCGTGGCTGACGGCTGCGCCGACGGACAGATGGCTGTGGAGCGGCTGAAAAGCGGCGACTTCCGCACCACTAGACAGCTGTTCGACCAAGCCCTGGCCTCCTATACGCCCACGCCCAAGGACGATATCGAGCGGCAGCTCAATGAGTTCGAGAAGCAGATGAGTGCTCTGTGAGCTCAGCCGGAGGAAGAACGCCATGAATGAATCGGATATGCTCCAGTGGCTGGAGGAACTGGTAGAGATCCCGCCGGAGGAGGACGCCGCATTGAACGAGCTGCCCGACAGCTTTATCTGGCGCCGTCCACTGACCCGGATGACCGCCCTGACGGACCCGTCGTCCCTTGGGCTTCCCGCGTTTCGGGGCGCGGTATTTGCCGGCCCTGCGGGCAACGGCAAGCACACCCTGGCCCGTGCGCTGCTGGCCACGCTGTGGCGCAGCCGGTACATTGAACGCGACCAGGTGAGCCTGTTCTGGCTTACCCCCGATCAGCTTCCGGAGGGCCTGGACGCCGCTGGGTCGGCAGAGCTGATGGGCAAGCTGTTTGAGGAGGTTTCCACCCCGGATGAAGACGTCAGATTTGGCGTTATCGTGCTGGACCGGCCGGAGCATTATCCCCATGCGCAGATACTGATGAGCCGTGTTGCCCGGGAGGTAGCCGACCTGGAGGGACAGAATGCCGTGATCTGCATCACGGAGGATGAGTCCGTCATTCCATCCGCTATGCGGGGACTGCTGATGCTTTGCCGCTGCCCCAACCCCGGCCCGCGCCAGCGCCGGATGATCCTGGAGGAGGGACTTCGGTGGACGACGCCGTCTCAGCAGACCATCACGCTTTCTCCCGAGGGCATCACCGTGGAGGAGTTGACCGCCCGGACTGAGGGCCGAAGCTGTGCCGAGCTGCGTGCCCTGCTGCTGATGCTGCGGTCAGAGGCGGTATCCTTTGACCTGGGGCAGGGCCGATCGGTCCAGGTCCCGCTGCCTCAGGACCTTCTTCTGGACATGCTGGAGCTATACGGGCAGACCGCCGTACCCGCACAGACCGTTCCCGTGCAGCAAGTAGTTAGGCCCGTGATCTCACCCTCCTATTCGGGCAACACGACGCCGGTTCAAAAGCAGCCCGAGGATATGGACGCGTCGGAGTACAAAGCGCATTTGCTTAACTGCCTCAACCAATAAATCCCTATCTCATCAACGAGAGGAGTGCGTATTGATGCACAAATCGCTGCCCAATACAACGCGGCAAGCCGGGAAACGGTATTGCCAGAATGATAAGGTCCGCATTACCCAACGCCAGGAGCACACGGACCACGTTTCCAACGTACAGGGTAAAGTCCTGTGCAGCTTTGGCTTTGTCCATCACCCTCGGCTGCGGGCCGTCTTGCTGGGAGACCAGACCGTCATTACAGATTACGCCTGCGACTGCTATGAGTACAACGACAACTCCGACTTTTGCAGCCACTGCGCCGCCCTGGCCATGCGGGCCTTTGGCGAAGGCGAGCTGGTATACCAGCAGAAGACCGGCCTTCCCGGCGGCTCAGACTCCGCTCTTGAGCAGAAGTCGGAGGCTGACCGCGTGATCGTTCTGTCGGACGGGCAAAACGACGAGGGACAGCGCTGCGTACAGGGGAAGGTCCTGTGCAGCTTCGGCTTTGTCCACCATCCCCGGCTTCGGCTTCGCGCCAGTGAAGTCACGGATTACACCTGCGACTGCTATCGCTTTTTTGAAAGCAGCGCCTTTTGCCCCCATTGCAGGGCGCTGCTGACCCAGGTGTTGGGACAGGACAAGCCCGCCGCGCCGGAATCGGAGGCTCCTGCGCTGGAGATGGAGTGCCCTGTGTCGGCGGCAGAACCGGCTGCGCTGGGGACAGAGCCCGATTTGCCAATGACGGAGTCTGCCGCACCGGAGGAAGAAGCTGCTGCGCCAGCGGCGGGACCTGCTGCACCGGAGGAAAAATCTGCCCCAGAGGATGCGCTGCCTGTGTATACGCCTCCTGCCTGGGACGGCTGCCCTCGGACCATGCGGATCCTGTTCGGGCATGCGCTGGGGGACGGAGCGCCTGTGTGTTGGTATCCCAATGATACGGCGCGTATCTTCCATCCCAATATGGGGATCATCGGCACCATGGGCACCGGCAAGACGCAGCTGACTAAGTCTCTGGTAACCCAACTTTGCCGCCAGCAGCCCAACAACTTCGACGGCCATCCCTTGGGCATCCTGATCTTTGACTACAAGGGGGATTATAACGAGACAAAGCCTGATTTTGTGCAGGCCGCCGGCGCTCGGGTGCTCAAGCCGTATCATCTGCCCTTCAACCCCTTCTCACTGCAGGGCGTGCGCCGCAAGCCCCAGCTTCCCATCCACACGGCCAATGCCTTTACGGATATCATCGCCCGGATCTATGGGTTGGGGCCTAAGCAGAGCGCCACGCTGCTGCGCTGCGTCGTCAGCGCCTATCAGAGCTGCGGCATCGAATCCTCCGACCCGTCCACCTGGGACCGCACCGCGCCAACCTTTGAACAGGTATATCAGGTGTATGTCGACGATGAATCCATCAAGAAAAACGACTCGCTGTATGCCGCCATGGACAAGCTGTTTCAATTCCAGGTGCTGGAGGGCGATCCCGACCGCACATCCTCCCTGTTCGGCCTGCTCCGCGGCGTTGTGGTGATAGATCTGTCCGGTTATGATACCGATATCCAGAATCTCATCGTGGCCATTACGCTGGAACTGTTCTATTCCCAGATGCAGAACACCGGGTCCAGCCAGGTCGATCGGGATTTCCGCCAGTTGACCCGGTTCATTCTGGTGGACGAGGCGGACAACTTCATGTCGCAGAATTTCCCCGCCCTCAAGCGCATTATGAAGGAGGGCCGCGAGTTCGGCGTGGGCACCATCCTGTCCACGCAGTTCCTGCGTCACTTTGGCTCCGGAGACGACGACTATTCCAGCTATATCCTGACGTGGGTAGTCCATAACGTGTCCGATTTGAAGCGCTCGGACATTGACTTCGTGTTCAAGAGCTCCGCTGACCCGGAAGTATCGGAGCAGCTGTATCAGGACATTAAGGCCATCGGCAAGCATCAGAGCATAGTCAAGGCCGGAAACGCTGCCGCGACGGCTGTACAGGATATGCCCTTCTGGCAGATCGCCGGCGATGAGGAACAGAGCTATCTACCCCCGTGTGAGATTTCCGAAGCGTAAAAATTCTCCGCAATATGAAAAGCAGCCATGAGCGATATAGCCGCCGTGCTATCGTACTTGTGACTGCTTTTTCTCTGTCTGCCGTTTGTTTCCCGTTTTTCGTCTGCCTGCCATTGTGCACAGACTATCGAGTACGACCTTGTGGGCTGCATTCCCACGGATGAGCTGCTAAAAGCGAAGCAGGCATGACCGAGATCATGCCTGTTCCAGGAAATTTGAATTTTACTGTCTTATCAGCAGGGACGCCGCGTCCCGGTTTTTATACGTTTGCTTTACCGCTCCATGATGGGGTAACCCTGGGCCCGCAGCGCCTCGTACATCTCCTGCACATGGGCGGCGTCCCGGGTCTCCACCAGCAGGTGGACCACACAGGAGCCCACGGGAGCCTTCAGATTGCCCCGCTCGTGGTTTACCTCCAGCACATTGACGCCCATATCGGACACGATGTTCAACAAGGTGGCCAGGGTTTTGGGCTGGTCGGGCAGAACGGTGGCGAAGTTGGCGGTGCGCCCGGCCTTGGCCAGCCCTCGGGTGATGATGCGCTCCAGCATGGTCACGTCTACGTTGCCGCCGGACAGCAGGGCGCACACGGTCTTGCCCCGCAGGTCTACCTTGCCGTACATGGCTGCGGCGATACCCACGGCTCCGGCGCCCTCAGACACCAGCTTCTGCTTTTCCAGCACAGAGAGAATGGCCCCGGCGATTTCCGTCTCGCTGACGGTGACCACCTTGTCCACATACTGGCGGCACATCTCGAAGGTCAGGTCGCCGGGGGTCTTGACCTGGATGCCGTCGGCGATGGTGTGGACGCTGGGCAGGGTCAGAATGTGTCCGGCCTCCAGGGAGTCCACCATGCTGGCGGCTCCGGCGGCCTGCACGCCGATGACCTGGCAGGAGGGCTTCAGATGCTTCACGGCATAGGCCAGGCCCGAAATAAGCCCGCCGCCGCCGATGGGTACCAGGATCACGTCCACATCCGGCAGCTGCTCCAGAATCTCCAGGCCGATGGTGCCCTGTCCGGCCATGACCCGATAGTCGTCAAAGGGATGAATAAACGTCAGCCCCTGCTCATCCCGCAGGCGCACAGCCTCGGCATAGGCATCGTCATACACGCCGTCCACCAGCACCACATTGGCCCCGTAGCTGCGGGTGGCCTGGATCTTGGAAATGGGGGCGGCGGCAGGGATGCAGATGGTGGCGGGGATGTGCATATCCCGGGAGGCAAAGCCCACGCCCTGGGCATGGTTGCCCGCGGAGCAGGCGATGACGCCCCGGCGCTTCTCCTGGTCGGACAGGGTGGCGATCTTATAGTATGCGCCCCGCAGCTTGAAGGCGCCGGTCTTTTGCAGGCAGTCGGCCTTCAGATAGAAGCTGCAGTCCGGCACCAGGCCCGGAGCGTGCAGCACGGGAGTCTGATTGATGACGGGAGAGAGCACCCGGCGGGCGTCCTGGAGCATTTCCATAGAGATCATATGATTGCCTCCTTGGTTTTGTTGTATATACAAAAAACTATTTTTTGTGCTTGTGCCGTGCACTATAATGATAACCTCTACGGCAGAAAATGTCAATTCCCCTGTTGCCCCCGGGGCAAAATTTTTCGCTCCCGGGAAATGAAAAATAAGAACGGCGGGATAGCCGTTCTTATTTTTCTCTGCCGGCCGGAGAGCGCGGCAGATCACTTTTTCCGCTGCCGCTTTTCGATCTGCCTGCCGGCCCATTGGGCCAGCTTCAGGCAGGCGGCAGCGGTGACAGCCAACAGGGAGCCGCCTGCGGCCAGTTGCTTTTTCAAGTTCATAATCAATACGCCAGTTTCTCGGTGAGGTACGCCCTCAGCTCACTGATGGGAATGCGCACCTGCACCCCACGCAGCGGGGCTGCGCGGGGACCCCAATCTGATTCTTGTTGGCGCGGAATGAATCCGCCCCAACGTAAGATTTTGGCTGCGCCAAAATGCTTACACGCCGCTGCGCGGCGGATCATGGAGCAGGTGCGCCGGAACCCACCGCATAATCAATACGCCAGTTTCTCGGTGAGGTACGCCTTCAGCTCACTGATGGGAATGCGCACCTGCACCCCACGCAGCGGGGCTGCGCGGGGACCCCAATCTGATTCTTGTTGGCGCGGAATGAATCCGCCCCAACGTAAGATTTTGGCTGCGCCAAAATGCTTACACGCCGCTGCGCGGCGGATCATGGAGCAGGTGCGCCGGAACCCACTACATAATCAATACGCCAGTTTCTCGGTCAGGTACGCCTTCAGCTCACTGATGGGGATGCGCACCTGCTCCATGGTGTCCCGCTCACGGACGGTGACGCACCGGTCGCCGGGGTTTTCGCCGTCGCCTACGGTATCAAAGTCCACAGTAATGCAGAAGGGGGTGCCGATCTCGTCCTCCCGGCGATAGCGCTTGCCGATGGAGCCGGTTTCGTCGAAGTCCAGCATAAAGTCCTTGCACAGGTCGTTATAGATCTCCATGGCAGGCTCCGACAGCTTCTTGCTCAGGGGCAGGATGGCCGCCTTATAGGGGGCCAGAGCCGGGTGCAGGTGCAGCACCACCCGGACGTCGTCCTTGCCGTTCTTGTCCTGGCCCACCACCTCCTCGTCATAGGCGTCGCACAGCACCGCCAGGACGCTGCGCTCCACGCCCAGGGACGGCTCCACCACATAGGGGATGTACCGCTGGTTGGTTTCGGGGTCGAAATAGGTCAGGTCCTTGCCGGAGGTGTTCTGGTGCTGGGTCAGGTCATAGTCGGTGCGGTCCGCCACGCCCCACAGCTCGCCCCAGCCGAAGGGGAACAGGAACTCAAAGTCCGTGGTGGCCTTGGAATAGAAGCACAGCTCCTCGGGGTCATGATCCCGCAGGCGCAGATTCTCGTCCTTCAGGCCGATGGAAAGCAGCCAGTTGTGGCAGAAGGTCCGCCAATACCGGAACCACTCCAGGTCGGTGCCGGGCTTGCAGAAGAACTCCAGCTCCATCTGCTCAAACTCCCGGACCCGGAAGATGAAGTTGCCGGGGGTGATTTCGTTGCGGAAGGACTTGCCGATCTGGCACACGCCGAAGGGCAGCTTGCGGCGGGTGGTGCGCTGGGTGTTGACGAAGTTGGTGAAGATGCCCTGGGCGGTCTCGGGACGGAGATACACGGTGTTCTTGGCGTCCTCGGTGACTCCCTGGAAGGTCTTGAACATCAGGTTGAACTGGCGGATATCGGTGAAATTATGCTTGCCGCAGGAGGGGCAGGGGATGTTGTGCTCCTCAATGAAATCCTTCATCTCCTGCTGGGAGAACGCGTCGATGGGCTTGGGCAGCTCCACTTTTTCCTGCTGGCACCAGTCCTCGATGAGCTTGTCGGCCCGGAAGCGCTCCTTGCACTCCCGGCAGTCCATCAGAGGATCGGAGAAGCCGGACAGATGGCCGCTGGCCACCCAGGTCTGGGGATTCATGAGGATGGCGGCGTCCTGGCCCACGTTATAGGGGTTCTCCTGGACGAACTTCTTCCACCAGGCCCGTTTCACGTTGTTTTTCAGCTCCACGCCCAAAGGACCGTAGTCCCAGGTGTTGGCCAGGCCACCGTAGATCTCGGAGCCGGCGAAGATGAAGCCCCGATTTTTGCACAGGGCCACGATCTTGTCCATGGTCTTTTCCGTGTTTTTCATGTGTCAAATCTCCTTTATGTGATGTTTTTGGATGCAAAATAAAAGCCGCCCCGAGCCATAACAGCTCAGGGCGAACGAAATAACGTCCGTGGTTCCACCTGAATTTGGATATATCCACACTCTTGCGCCGGTAACGGGGCGTCCGGCGGGCATTTCCTCCCGCGGCTCCGGGCTGCCGCACCCATCATCGCCTGTAACAGCATGAGGATACCATGTTTTTCCCGCCGCGTCAAGGGAAATTTGCGGCCTATTCCAGGGACATGACGTACACCTGGCAGGGGTTCCATTCGTCCCACAGGGTGGGGAACACCTCAAACTCCCGGAAGCCCAGGGCCAGATAAAATCGGTTGGTCCGGTCGTACTCCTCGTATTTCCCCATCTGCACGGTTTTCACCTGCATAAAGGCGTACCCAGCCCCGGCGGCGGCCTCCCTGGCCTGCCGGAACAGCTGGCGGCCTATGCCTCGGCGGTGATACTCCTTCCGAACGCCCATGACATACAGCTCCACAGTGGCGTTTCCCGTTTCCTTCAGATACAGAAAACCCACCGGCCTGTTCCGGTCATAGGCGCAGAAGAATATCCTGCCTGCGCTTTCCCGGATATACGCCTCCCGGGCCTCCGGAATGCCGAACCACTCCGGCAGCGCCTCCAGAATCAGGCGCGTTACGGCCTGTTTTTCCGCCGCATCGGTAAGCTGTCTGATCTCCATAATTCCCCTCCGTCACATGGGAGACGTGACCCACAGGTATCCCAGCACGGCTATGCTGACGGCCATAACGGCCAGCACCCCGCCGCCCAGGGCCTTGCGCCCGGACCGGAAGGCGATGACCGCCAGGCCGGTCAGGGCCAGATAGGCAAGCAGTAAAATAAAGGTAAATCCCATGACGACCTCCTTGGATCTTAAAACTTCCGACATTCTACCACGCGCGGGCGCAGAATGCAACCTGGTGCAGGAATTAAAAAGGCGAGACGTCCTTAGAGCCGGAAAAAAGGACGTCCTCTCGGGACGTCCTTTGGTTTGGCTTCATCAACCGATCTGATTCAGCTTCAGAGTCAGAGCGCTCTTCTTGTGGGCTGCATTGTTCTTGTGCATCAGACCCTTGGCAGCGGCCTTGTCGATGGACTTCACTGCGACCTTGTAAGCGCCCTCGGCCTCGGTGCGATTGCCTTCCACGGCAGCAGCCTCGAACTTCTTGATAGCAGTCTTCAGCGCAGACTTGTTGGCCTTGTTGCGAGCGTTACGAACCTCGGCGATCAGCACGCGCTTCTTAGCAGACTTGATATTCGGCAAACCAAACACCTCCCCGGCGATAAATTTTCTTGCACGGGCACTTAAATACCCAGGCAGGATAGTATTTTATCACCTTTGCCAGAAAATTGCAAGCACTTTTTGAAATTTATCTGTAGTTTGTGAGGAGTAGTATTAAGTTGCAAGGTTCAAATGAGCCTTCGCAACTTATTTTTTTACCACGGAGGACCCTAAAAATGAAGAAAATGACTATTAGAAAAATGCTTGAAAGAATCGTCGTCGCAACTAACAAACGCAGAGCGAAGAATATAGTTCTGGTCAGCACCGACGGCGAAATCGTGGAAGCGGAATTCGCTGTGGACCTGATCCGAACACTGACAGACTGGAATATCCTGTGGGAAGTACCGCCATTTCTGAAAAGTTTTACGAAGACCGTTTCGTCGTAATCTTCGACCCAAACATTAAACAGGTCAACGGCGATCCTGACAAGGGCGATACGTGGTTATAAGGCCGCAAGCAGAAAGGAGCGTGAGAACGTGGCAGTTTATAAGTCTATCACCTTCGACAACAGAAAGAAAATCGCGGCCCTGTACGCGAAAGGAATGTCCATTTCCGACATTTCTGACGAAGTGGGCGTCGCCCTTCGAACACTGTATGTCGAACTGAAACGCGGCGCGACTGGGAAACTGGATCAGAACCAGCGACCGGCCTATGATCCGGTACTGGCACAAAGAACCTACCAGGAAAACATTCGCCGTCGCGGCAGTGGTCCGAAAAGAAAGGAGGTCAAGAAATGACACCGGACAGAGCAACCAGGCGGAAACGACGCCGAATCCGTCTGGCGATCAGAAGGACGTCAGCCCTGGCGGCGGCTATTGCCTTCTTCTTTGCCTGGGGAACGATCGGCGCCATAGAAACCGACGCGGTGTCCCTGGTAGAAGGAACGGTCAGAACCTTCGGCCTTCTGTTCATTGGAACCGGCTTCGCCTTTGTAGGTGGCGCCTTCCGAAATCCTACGGAAAGGAGGTCAAAACATGAAGTACACCGCGACACTGTCGGCCGTCCAGGTCGGACAAGCCGTCAAAAGTCTTCTTCTGCTTGGTGAACGCAAGATCACCATTGAAGAAACAGAAAAAGACCGTTTCGTCGTCACCACAACAACCGAAACGGCCCTTTCAAAAAAGTCTACGAACAGTATATCACGAAAAGGAGTGAAAAACAATGGCTAAACTGAATTTTTATGACACTGGCGCCGTGAAGGCGTTCGTCCTGGATATTTTAATCGAAAACGCTGAACTGAAAAGCGATCTGGACCATGAAAAGAAGTGTTCGAACGACTGGTTCGACCGCTACAAGAAAGCCGATCAGCAAGTGAAAGACCTTGAAGCGAAGGTCGCTACCCTGGAAGGAGGTTCCGAAAATGAATAACACCCTGTACGAAATCACTGACAAGTATTTGAAGGTCCTTGACAACCTGGAAATCGACGAAGAAACCGGCGAAATCCTGAACGCCGAAGAACTGGACGAACTGTCCGGAGCCTTCGAAGAAAAAAGCGAAGCTGTCGCTTGCTACATCAAGAATTCCGAAGTCTTTATCGGCGACCTGAAAGCCGAAGAAGCCAACCTGGCAAAGCGCCGCAAGCAGACCGAAAAGCGAATCGACTATTTGAAGAATGTCCTGACCGCGTGTCTGGACGCCGCCGGCCGTGACAAGGTCGAAACCACAAAGGTTCGCGTTTCCTTCCGAAAGTCTGTGGCCGTAAGCATTGACGACGAAAAAGCCCTTCCGGCTGACTTCGTTGTTGAAACCGTTACAACGAAACCGGACAAGACCGCGATCAAGAAGGCGATCCAGTCCGGCCAGGAAGTGTCCGGCGCTTCCCTTGTGGAGAACCGAAACCTTCAAATCAAATAAGGAGGAACCGCAATGAAAGAACTTTCGATTCCCCTTCTTACCGAACAAGACATTGACTGTCGCGTTCAGTCGGTCAGCAAAGCAAAGACCGGCCGCGTCGGCGCCGTCCTTCTGCTTTACAAGGACGCGCGCGTCGATATGCGAATCCTGGACCAGGTCTTCGGGCCTGGCAACTGGCAGAGAACCCACGAAGTAATCAACGGAAACCTGTTCTGTAATATCGACATCTGGGACGACGAAAAAAAGACCTGGGTCAGAAAACAGGACGTCGGAACAGAGAGCAACACCGAAAAGGAAAAAGGCCAGGCGTCCGACAGCTTCAAACGTGCCGGCTTCAACGTCGGGATCGGCCGCGAACTTTATACAGGCCCTTTCATTTATGTCGAACTGGCTGACGGTGAATTCTATCCCGAACGCCAGGGTCAGAAGGAAGTCTTCAAGTGCTACGCTAGTACGAAGTTCAAGGTATCGAAGATCGCCTATAACGAACGCCGCGAAATCTGTGACCTGGTAATCGTCGACCGGAACAATAAAGTCCGCTTCAATATGAACGGACACGCACCGGCGCCACAAGCCACACAGAGCGCCACGAACGGGCAGAACGCCCAGGGTGGACAATCTACCAACCAACAGCAAAGAACCGCACCACAACCGCAAAACAGCGCCCAGACAGGCGGCGCCGCGTGTCCCGTGTGCGGCGGCCCTATCAGCGAAGCTGAACGCCGCTATTCCATGAACAAATTCGGCCGTGAAATGTGCCGCGCCTGTCAGAAAAACGCGTGAAAGGTGGTGTCATAAATGCCCAGCCGCATTTTGAAAGAATCAATATGTACGTCTGAAAGTCTGGCGTACTTATCGGCGGAAGCCGAAGTCCTGTTCTATCGTCTGATCGTAAAAGCGGACGACTTCGGCCTGTACTACGGAAGCCCGAAAATCCTTGCTTCCCTTCTCTTTCCGCTGAACGTACCGACCGAAAAGAAGGTGTCTTCCTGGCTGGCTGAACTTGTGAACGGTGGCCTTGTGGCTACATACAGAGCCGAAGACGGTCGGCAATACCTGAAACTTCTGTCCTGGGACAAACACCAGAACAGGCGCGCAACAAAACCCAAATACCCACTACCGCAAGAATTTGATAACACTTGCAGTCAAGGGGTATCAAGTGACAATTCTGACACTTGCGCGCAAATGCAAGCAGATTCTTCCGTAAACGTAAACGAAAACGTATTCGAAAACGTAAACGAGAAACGAAAACGAGTATCGGCGCAACGCGGCGCCGGAGTGGACGACACTTTTGACCAGTTCTGGTCAGTCTATCCACGAAAAGTCGGTAAGAAAGACGCCGTGAAGGTCTGGAATCAAATTCGCCCTAACCCAGACTTAACAAACCAGATCGTCCAGGGTGTGGAGCGCTGGAAGCGTTCTGAACAGTGGACAAAGGACGACGGCCGCTTTATTCCATATCCGGCGACATTCCTTCGCGGTGAACGCTGGAACGAATATGACCGCGCCGAAGTCATACCGTCCCCGAAGCCGGCCACCGTCAAGAACTACGACGACGGCGAAGACTTCCTGGACGACGGTGAATAATCATGGCCGACAACATCTGGACGGCCGCTGTCGAAGGTATCGCCGCCAGAGGTAGGGCGAACAATGGCGCCGAAGGCGACTACCGCGACGAAGAAGGCTTCCTGTGCTGTGGCAAATGCCACACCAGGAAAGAAGGCGACATCACGATCGGCGAAAAAACGCTTCGCGTTCCGCACCTGTGCAAGTGCGAATCAGAAGCCAGCCGCCAACGTGAAGCCGAAGAAAAGGCCGCCGAATTCCGGAAGCAATGCGAACGGCTTCGCAAAGACGGGATCACTGATCCGTCGTACCTGTCCCAGAACTTCACCCAGGACGACAACCGCAACGCCAGAATTTCCGACGTGTGCCGCCGCTATGTGGAACACTGGCCGGAAATGAAGGCCGACAATATCGGAATCCTGTTTTATGGCGGCGTCGGGACCGGAAAGTCATTCCTGGCCTGTTGCATAGCAAACGCCTTGATCGACAAACAGGTCCGCGCCAGCGTGACGAACTTTCCCCGAATCCTGAACAAACTTCAAGGCTTCGGCGAAGATAAACAGGAATTCCTGGACAAGCTGTCCCGATATGACCTTCTTGTCATCGACGACCTGGGCGTCGAAAGGGACACGTCCTATTCCGTGGAACAGGTCTTCAACGTCATAGACGCCAGAAGCCGCACCGGAAAGCCCTTGATCGTCACGACAAACCTTTCCCTGGCCGACCTTCAAAACCCGTCGTCCCTGGGATATGCCCGAATTTATGACCGAATTCTGGAAATGTGTCCGATCAGGCTGAAACTGGCCGGAGATTCCAGAAGAACCCAGAACGCACAAGAACGCCGCGACAAGGCGAAGCGCCTTCTGGGGCTTGAAAGGACGTGACAGAGTGAAACACTATAAACTGACAATCCCTGGCCTTCTGCCAGGACTGAACGAATATGTGGACGCTGAACGCGGCGCCAAAGGCAAATACAAAGCCGCCGCTATGAAGAAACAGGCCGAAAACGTGATCGGCTACATGATCAAAACCCAGCTTCGCGGTGTCCGCTTCACCCGTCCCGTGGTGATACATTACACCTGGATCGAACCGAACCGTCGGAGAGATAAAGACAATGTCGCTTTCGCGAAGAAGTTCATTCAGGACAGCCTTGTCCATGCCGGCGTTCTCCAAAATGACGGCTGGAAACACATTGAACACTTTACCGACGACTTCGCTGTGGACCCGAAAAACCCCCGTGTCGAAGTCATAATCGAAGAATTTGAAGGAGGATACAAAAAATGACTGTACGCGCAAAACTGAAAGACCTTGCCCCTGGAACCGTATTCAACGCCGGACCGATTGACGTCCGCGTTTTGGAACACTTCACAGACGGAAGAACCCTTCTGATCGCCGATACCTGTATCGCAGACCGCCACTTCGCAGATCAGCCGTTCAAGACCAAACCGGAAAAGCCGGCCGCAAATCCGAACGACTGGCGCTTCTCAAATCTTAACAGTGAACTGAATACCGAATTCCTGGCTACATTCGACCAGGCCGAAGGGCCTATCCGTTCAAAGGACATCTTGACGGCCGACTGGTCCCTGGCTGACCATGAAGGCGGCGAAGGTTACGGAACCATTCAGGCGAAGATCGCCCTTCTGACACAAACCATGTATGAGAAATACGCCGATCAGGACCTTCTTGAACTTGACGACTGGTGGTGGTTGATCACCCCGTACGCCAGCAACGCGGACATTGCGCGCAATGTCTACACGGACGGCAGTCTGGACAACATCGGCGCGTACCTTGGCCTCTATGGCGTTCGGCCGGCTTTCTTCGTGGAATCTGGGATCACGTTATCCGTGGAGCCTGACCAGGTTGAACTTTCCACTTCCGCCCTGTTGGCCGAATTCACTTCGAAACAGCTTGTCGAAGAAGTCCTTCGCAGAATCGCCGAAGGTCAGGAAGACGGTGACGACAATGAAGAAGACGACTTTTAAGCAATGCGCCGCCGGCGACGTCTTCGAACATCAGGGACAAGCCCTGATCAAAACGACGAAGCCGAACACAGCGGTCAACCTAAACAGTGGCGCCTTCGCGCACTTTCACGACGGTTCCCTGGTGGACAGAAGCGACCTTGTCCTGATCCACCAGGCGGACCTTCCGTCCGAAATGCCGGACAGCCTGAAAGGAGGCCGAAACAATGGATAACAAATCCGCCCTTCAACTGGAAGTCGAAAAAGAAATGGGCTTCGAAATCGACGAAGACCTGTTCGCATACTTAGAGCATTACGCCAGAAGGAAACTGGAAGTCGCCAGCAAAAGCGCCGGCCGCACATGGGGCGAAGACGGCTACGGCGACGAATACCTTTCACTTCTGATCCCCGACGTGATCCGCGAAATGGCCTTTTCTGCTTACTGTGACCAACGGTCAGCGGAAAACCTGGCCGCCAGAAAGGCGGTGTCGTAATGAAAAACGAAAACGCCATAATGGACCGCATAAAAGCCAGGATCGCATATCACGCCAACGAACACCGGCACACATACGAAATCGGAAAAGGCGTCATGGACTTCCTGGCGCGCGACCTTCTGGCCGATTTTAAGGCCGCCGGCGGTTTACTTCCGCCGGTAGTCCTGGACGGTGACGTCTATGTCATATACCGCCGAAAACCTGTGAAAGCAAAGGTCATTTTTATCGGAATCAACGCCGACAGACTTTTCTTCTTCAACGTGCTTCGCGGAAATATAAAGGCAAACTTCCAGACGTACCAGTTCACCGAAAACGACATAGGCCGAAACGTATTCCTTACCCTGGAAGAAGCCGAAAAGGCGGTGGCCTGAATGAAAAAGAAGAAATCAAACCTTCCGAAGTGGAAATATGACTTTTCGTGTAAGAAATGCCGTCATATTCAATACGTCAAGGACAAGGCGAAGCGCCGCGACGGTGACTATTGTATAAAATTCATAGAACGGACCGACGCCGGCCTTCCTTCCCCGATTCACGCTGACGACGATCGTGTCGTCCGCTGTGACTGCTTCGAAGCAATTCCGGAAGAAGGTGATTCCGAATGATACCATTTCCGGAAAAGAAATATTCGGTAATATACGCCGATCCGCCGTGGAACTACGCGGCCGGTGGAAAGACGCGAAACGTCGAAAGGCACTATCGCACAATGAAGCCGGAAGACATCTATTCCCTTCCGGTTCAGGATATAGCCGAAGACGACTGTCTTCTATTTCTGTGGGCCACATTCCCGAACCTGGACGTTGCCCTTGAAACGATCCGGCGCTGTGGCTTCCAGTACAAAACAGCCGCCTTCGTCTGGGTGAAGCGAAACCGAAAATCGCCTTCCTGGTTCTGGGGCCTGGGGAACTGGACACGCGCAAACGCGGAAATCTGTCTTCTGGCCACAAAAGGCAAACCGAAGCGCGCGTCAGCGTCAGTCCATAGTATAATCGACGCCCCGATCGGCCGTCACAGTGAAAAGCCGGCCGAAACCCGTGACAGGATCGTTCAGCTTGCGGGGGGGGGGGGGGGGGGGGGATCAATGATCGAACTATTTGCAAGAAAGACCGCCCCTGGCTGGGATTCCTGGGGCGACGAAGTGGAAGGCGGTGAAAACAAATGACAAGACTGAAAAGGTTCAAGATCGGACTGTTTACAATCACCCTGGGAATGGTCCTGGTGGGCGCGTCCTTCGCCCTGGCTGACGATAAAGCAGTCGCCGAAGGAATTATCCAGCCGAAAGAATTAAACGAAACCACGGCCATTCTGGCGCCGTCTGTGGCCATTGCAGAAAATGAACCAACCACACAACCGGAAGAATGGATCGACGCCGTGGCGACGGCTTACTGTCCTTGTGAAATATGCTGTGGAAAATGGGCGCTGAACCGCCCTGACGGTATCGTCTACACGGCCAGCGGAGCCATAGCCGAAGAAGGCGTCACAATCGCGGCCGACTGGTCCGTCTATTCGCCAGGAACTATCCTTTACATAGAAGGCATAGGCGAACGGACTGTCCAGGATCGCGGCGGAGCCATAAGCGGCCAGAAGATCGACGTATTCTTCAATAGTCACGAAGACGCCCTTCGCTTCGGCCGCCAGGAAGTCCGAATCAAAGTTATTTCTGATACAGAGAGGTAAAACGATATGGAAATAAAAACACTTGTAGCGAAAGCACATGAAAACGCCGTGAAACACGGATTCTGGGAACCGCCCCTTTCCTTTGGAACGGCGATCGCACTGATTCACAGCGAACTTTCCGAAGCCCTGGAAGAAGAACGCAACGGGAACCCCGACGTCTGGTTCGCTTGTAACGAAAGCGACAACTTTATTTGCACCCCACAAGACGAAACCGAATGTCTTATGTACGGCAAAGAAAGCCTTTGCAAGTACAGAAGCAGAAAGCCAGAAGGCGTGGCCGTCGAACTGGCTGACGCGGTGATCCGGATCGCGGACCTTTGCGGACACCTGGGAATCGACCTGGAAGAAGTAATCGAAATCAAAATGGCCTACAATGAAGGCCGCCCGTACAAACACGGGAAAAAATTCTGATCCCGAAGGGAGGAAACACAATGAATCAGTGTCAACTTATGGGTCGCCTGGTGCGCGACCCCGAACTGAAATACACACCACAAGGAACGGCCGTCACGTCGTTCACCCTGGCCGTCGACCGCCGCTTCAATCGCGACAAGGCCGACTATATCAATATTATCGCGTGGCGCCAGACTGCCGAATTCGTCGCGAAGCACTTCGCCAAAGGACAGCGCGTCGCGGTCGTTGGAAGCATACAGACCCGATCCTGGGAAGATAACGACGGCGGCAAACACAAGGCCGTCGAAATCGTCGCCGATTCTGTCTATTTTGCGGACGCCAAAAAGGAAAGCGCCGCCGGAAGCTACGCCGAAAGAGCCATGACGTCCGAAGGCTTCGAAGTGACCGACGAAGATATTCCGTTCTGAAAATAGACTGGGGAAAGGCGGCGAAGATACATGGACAAACCCAAAGAAAGTAAAATCAGAACAAGGGTCATGGAAATCCTTCGGAACCACGACCAGGAAGCGCGTGTCATAGAAGCACAGATCGCCGCCGAAAAGGAAGCCCTGGAAGCTGACCTGGAAATTATCCTGGAATCGGCGTACCCGTCCAGCCAGTTATCCGACGCCGGCGTCCGCGTCCAGTCTTCACCTGACCCAGACGGAAGACTGGTTCATATGGTCGACAAGCGCGACCGAAGAAGGCAAAGAGCAAACGAAGCAATCGGCAACCTGGAACATCAGCTTCAACAGATCACAGAAGTTCAAAACCTTGTCTACACCCTGGACACCCGTTCGAAATGCGTCCTTCTTGCCCTGTACTACCCTTACAGGTCATACGACGAAGCCGCTGAATTTCTTCAAGTCGAAAGGACAACCGTCTATCGACAGAGAGAAATCGCCCTGAACAGGCTTTTCGCCAGGGCTGAACGGTCAAAAGCCTTCTGCAAATAAAAATTTATGCAACTATGTGCAACTGTTTGCAACTACTTGCAACTATACGCAACTGTCAACGGGAAAAATATATGGTATAACATCATCGTGGACTTGCGCGTCCACCCTCCTATTGATATAGGGTACAGGAAGACGTTCCTTCGGGAGCGTCTTTTTTGTACCCGAATTCAGAGGAAATACCGAAAATCAGAAAGGAAGGTGTGAATCATGGCAAAGCTGACGCCGAAACAAGCCCGTTTCTGTGAAGAATATCTGGTCGACCTGAACGCGACACAGGCCGCGATCCGCGCCGGATATTCTGTCGAATCGGCTGGAAGTATCGGAAGTGAAAACCTGACGAAACCTGAAATTCGCGCGCGCATAGAAACCGCAATGGCCGAAAGGTCCAAAAGAACCGGAATCAACGCCGACCGCGTTCTTCGGGAACTGGGACGAATCGCCTTCGTGAATCCGAAGGACGTCATTGACTTACAGACTGCGGAAGTGAAGCCGGACACCAGCGACGACGATCTGGCGGCTATCGCCGGAATGAAAGTCAAATATGTCCCACATAAGGACTTCGACGAAAACGGCGATCCTGTCATTGAACAGGCAATCGAACGCGAAGTCAAACTATGCGACAAACTGAAAGCGCTTGAACTTTGCGGTCGTCACCTGGGAATGTTCAAAGACAATCCCGAAGCAAATGTCCCTGTAACGGTGGTGATCAATTATGACTACGGCGGCGAAGATTGAATTCAAGGCGGCGGCACAGTTTAACCCTGTCTTCCGCCCCGTCAACGAATGGCGCGGCCGATATAGGATTCTGAAAGGTTCAGCCGGTTCCGGAAAGTCTGTGAATATCGCCCAGGACTATATCGCGAAACTGTCCGATCCGGCCTATACCGGCGCGAACCTTCTTGTCGTGCGAAAGATTGAAGAAACAAACCGCGACAGTACCTTCGCCGAATTACAGGCGGCAATATACAGAATGTTCGGTCCCTATGCTGATCGCTTCTGGAAAGTGAATCTGAATCCGCTTGCGCTGGAATGTAAGATCACCGGAAACAGAATCATTTTTCGCGGTGTCAAGGATCAGCGACAGCGTGAAAAGGTGAAGTCGATCACCTTCAAGAACGGGAAACTGGTCTGGATATGGTGCGAAGAAGCGACAGAACTTCTTTCCGAAGACGTCGACATTCTGGACGACCGTCTTCGTGGTAATCTGAACGAACTGAATCCGAATCTGTACTACCAGATAACAATGACGTTCAACCCAGTCAGCGCGACGCACTGGATCAAAGGGCGGTACTTCGACAAGGCCGATCCCGACGTCCTGGCCCACCATTCAACATATAAGACAAACCGATTCATAGACCCAGCCTATTTTCGCCGTATGGAGCGACGCAAGGAAGAAGACCCCGAAGGTTATCGCGTCTATGGCCTGGGTGAATGGGGCGAACTGGGCGGCCTGATCCTGACGAACTTCGAAGTCCACGACTTCAAGACCGGAAAAGACAACTTCGACGCCTTCTATTATGGCCAGGACTTCGGCTATAACCACGCGGACGCCATTCTGGGCGTCGGCTGGAAAGACGGCGAAGTGTATATCTGTTCCGAAATCTATGTCTTTGAAAAGGACACCGAAGAAATTATCAGCCTGGCCAAACAGAACAAAGTCGACCAACGGATCGAAATGTTCTGCGATTCCGCTGAACCGGACAGAATTAAGACCTGGTCAAAGGCTGGCTTTCGCGCTTACCCTGTGAAGAAAGAGCCTGGAAGCGTGAAAGCACAAATCGACTGGCTGAAAGGCCGGAAAATCCACATTCACCCGTCATGCGTGAATGTACTGAAAGAAGTCCAACAATGGAAATGGAAAAAGGACCCGACGTCCGGTCTTTACATAGACGAACCGGTCGAATTTATGGACGACGCTATGGCCGCCCTTCGTTATTCGGTCGAACGTCTACGTCGTGGTTCTTCTATCGAAGTATTGAAGTGAGGTGTAAAAATGGCCGAATTATCTGTTATGGACCGGATCAATATGATTCTGTCCGACCCCGAAAAAGCTACAATGACGCTGGCCCAGATCGTCAGCGAAGAAATACGTGAATTCAAGGTGTCCCCTGAATACGCGATCATGCTTGAAGCTGAATCCTATTACAGGAACCGAAGCGACGTCCAGCGAAAGACGGTTGACGTTGCGAACCGTTCAAACACGAAGATCGAACACCCGATCTTGAAGAAACTTGTCGACCAGAAAGCGAACTACCTTCTGTCGAAGCCCTGGACGGTCGACACCAAAAACAGCGCATACGGCGAAGCATTGACGAAAGTCTTTGACCAGACCTTCCGTCGGAAGATTAAATCCCTGGGGAAAGGCGCGATCAAGTCCGGCATTGCCTGGATTCAGCCCTATTTCAGGGACGGGAAACTGGCGTTTATGCGTATTCCTTCGACCGAACTTGTCCCTTTGTGGCGCGACGCTGAACGAACGGAACTGGACGCCTTTATCCGATTTTATGACCAGGTCATTTATATCGGGACCAGGAAACACATCATCACACACGCCGAATTCTGGTGGCCTGGTGGTGTAAAATGGTTCAAGACGGACGCCTTCGCCGGAACGGGCGCCGGAAACTTCTATGTCGACAAGGAACACGGCGACGAAGCGTCTGACTATACGGAACCACACTTCGTCGTTGACAATAAGCCGTATAACTGGGAAGAATGTCCGATCGCCTGGTTGAAATACAACGAAGAAGAACTTCCCCTTTGCTATTACATTAAGGACCTGATCGACGACATCAACTGGCAGACGTCCGTCACTTCCGACGTTCTTCGCGACGTGGCGAAGTTTATCTATATTCTTCGTAACTATGGCGGACAAGACCTGGCCGAATTCCTGAAAGACCTAAAAGAACACATGGCGATCAAGGTCACGTCTGACGGTGGCGTGGATAAATTACAGGCCGACCTAAATATCGACGCTGTCATGGCCTTCCTGGACAAACAGCGCCGCGATCTGTTCGACTTTGCGGCCGCTGTCGATACAAAGGACCCTGACCTGGGGAACGCCAGCGGAACGGCGATCAATTTCCGATATATGGACCTTGACGCCGACTGTGATTCCCTGGGAACGGAACTGAAAGACACCTTCCGGCGTCTGAAACTGTTTATTGACGTTTACTTCCAGATCACTGGCCAGGGCGACTTCACGAACGAAGAATTCGATATTGTCTTCAATATGGACCTTCCGGTCAACGAAACAGACATAATCAACAACGCCGTAAACAGCAACGGCCTTCTGTCGAAGCGGACGATCCTTCAAAATCACCCGTGGGTCACAGACGTCGACGAGGAACTGGCCAGAATCGACGAAGAAAAGAAAGCCGCTATGGAAGAATACGGCGACGGCCTTTTCAATCACGCTATGGGCGCCGACGACAGCCAGGAAGGCGGCGACAGCGACGGCCTGAATGGTGGTGACGGTAATGACGAATAATGAAGCATACTGGACAGAAAGAGCCTTGAAACGCGCCGAAGAAGCCTACCTTCACGACGCGGCATTGACGGCGAAGCTGTTCCAGGAATACGAATCCGCCGCGAAGGCTATCAAGCGCGAAATCAGCGCCTTCTATTCGAAGTACGCTGGCAAGTATGGCCTTACATACGATCAGGCCGTCCGTCTTCTGAACCGGAAGGAATTCCAGGAATGGAAAGCAAGTCTGGCGGAATATGTGGACTATATCGCTACGATCCAGGACCCGAAGGTCAAGGCGCTTCTGACGGCACAACTGGACGCCCTGTCGGCGAACAGTTCTATTTCCCGACTGGAAGCCCTTCAAGGTCAAATCGACCTGATCCTGAATGACCTGTTTGACAAAGGTGTCGCACAAATGAAGAACCAGTTCGGCGACGACTTCGTCGAAGGTTATTACAAGAAATGTTATGACCTTCAATCCAGGGCCGGATTCTTCAACGAGATCGCAAAGATCGACTATGCGGCCATTGAAAACGTCGTTTCTTATCCCTGGTCCGGCGCCATGTTTTCCGATCGCCTATGGCAGAACAAACAAGCGCTTCTTTTCAACACCAGGGAAGTTCTGACCCAGGGACTTATCCAGGGAAAAAGCGTGAACGTCATGTCTTCCGCCCTGGCGGCCAAAATGGGCCAGTCCTACAAGAACGCCGAACGCCTGGTCAGGACAGAAACCGCGCATATTCACGCGGAATCAGATCGGGCCGCATACAAAGAAGCCGGCGTCGAACAATATGAATTCATGGCGACGCTGGAAGTCCGAACCTGTGACGTCTGCGGAAGCCTGGACGGGAAACACTTCAAAGTCAGCGAAGCGAAAGTCGGTGTCAATTATCCGCCGATACACCCGAATTGTCGGTGTACTACGGTAGAATATGACCCAGACGACGCCCTGGACTGGTATAATTCCGGTCAACCTATGCCGAAAGCCAAAACTTACGAAGAATGGTACGACGAACAGGTGGCCAGGAACGGTCAGGGATCGGTTGAGGTTGAGCGACAAAAGGTGTATAATAGAAAAGCAGACCTGGAACAGTTCGAAGCCTATTCCGAACGCCTGGGCGCTGACGCACCTTCTGACGTCGACACCTTCCAGCGCTTGAAATATAGCAAGCCCGACGAATGGTCCGACCTGAAAGGTCTTTATTCTTACAAAGGGCGTGTTCCGGAAGCGACGAAGGCCGACTTCCAGACGTACAAGAAGATCAAAGCCACCGGCATATACGGAACCGTCAGGGTTCCGGCCGCGAAGATTGATACTTCCACCCTGACGCTTGACGTCGCGCACATAAACGAACGCCGTCATGGCGTGACCCAGGAAGAAGCCGTTTCCTACATCAAGAACGCGGCGTTTTCCCTGAAAAGGCGTCACTGGACCGGCGAAACCTTCCTGAACTACTATTCAGAAGAAGGCGCTTCGTATGTGCGGACCAGTGACAACGTGATCCGGACTTCCTTCAAGAAGGACGAATTCGACAAAAAGACAAAATCCGCTATGGAGGTTTTGAAGAATGGAAAATAAAACTGTTTTCTGTCCTGTCCTTCAAAGACAGGTCAACGGCGACGACTGTTTTGATATTTCAATGGTCGCCGAAAAGACAACCCCCGACAGGTTCCTTCCGAAGGACTTGAAGCCGGAAGACTTCACGGACAGCAAGAAGGAAATCTGTTTGAAATGCAAATATCACCCTGAATAAGCGTCGATCGGATATTCCGACCGGCGTTTTCTTATGCGTTGAATCAGACATCACCCTTTTGGTGGTGTCTTTTTCATATAAAAAACAGCCGCACCCGTCCGGCGACCAGGCGGAACCGCAAAGCGTGTGGAAGTCACGATAAACACAGCGGAAAAGAAAGGAGAGATCACACATGATCATTGAAGGAATCAAAAATCTTCTGGGCGAAGGCCTGACGAAACAGGTTGAAACAGCGCTGAAAGGAAAAGGCAAAGACGGAAAGGACGTCGACCTGGTTATCGGAAACGACGGAAGTTTCGTTCCGGCCGAAAAGTACAACGGCGCCAACAGCGGCAAAACCAGCGCGGAAAACGCATTGAAAGCCGCCGCCGAAGCGTTGAAGGCAATCGGCGGAAGTGGCGATCCGGCCAAGATCGCCGAAGACGTGAAGACGGCCCAGACCACTATCACAACCCTTCAAACCAACCATGACGCCGAAATCAAGAAGATCAGCAAGAACGCCGCCCTTCGAATGGCCCTGAACGGGAAAGTTCACGACCCTTCGGACATTATCGGCCTTCTGGACCTTGAGAAAATCGACGTCGACGACGCCGGCAACCTGAAAACAGACCTTGACGGCCTTTTGAAGCCTATCAAGGAATCGAAAGGCTATCTGTTCACTGAACCGGCGAAACCTGGCGCCCCTGAAATCAAAGGCGCAAAGCCGGCCGAGCCTGGCGCCCCTGGCGCACCGGCCGCAAAAGCAGACGGCCCCGTTTGCTTGTAAAAACACACAAACCAAAAATCAGAAAGGAATGATTTACAATGGCAAGAACAAAAGCAATCAGCCTGATCCAGTCCGGTTCTACGAAGGTAGACCTTGCCGAACTTTCCGGCCTTGTGATCAGCAACATTCAGAAGGACACCCTTTCCCAGGGCTTGAAGTCCCAGGCGTACACTGGCAATCCTGCCAGCGGTTCCGTCGAGTTTAAGCGCTTCAAGAACAGCGCTTCCCAGCCTTACGGTACGGCAAGAACTGCCGGCAAGGGCGACGCGATCACCGTTCCGCCTACTACCGTAAACCTTAACACCCACAAGGAGATCGTCGAAGAAGCCGCAAAGTTCGACCTTGACACTTTCGGCGTCGGAAACATCATGGCCAGACGTGCTGACAACCACGTCGACACTGTGGCGTCTGAATTCGATACCGCCTTCTTCGCCCAGGCAAAGGCCGAAGGTACTTCCTACACGCCGGCCAGCGACGCCGGAATCGAAGACCTTCTGGAAGGTATCATTCAGACTTTGGAAAGTGTCAAGAACGATTATGTTCGCGGCGTTCCCCGTAACATGATCCGCCTTGTCCTTGATCCTCTTACCTACGGCAAAGCCAGAAACTACCTTGACAAAAGCACCAACAACGCCAACGTGGACACGGCCGCCGAAGACTTCGCTATTTTCCACGGTGTAAGGGTATATTCTTCTATCAATCTGCCTGTGACGTCCGAAGCGACTTCCGGCAGTAAGACGAAGACCACTACGGTTCACGCTATCGCCATGATCGAAGGCGCTATCGCACAGCCGGCGGTTATCTATCCTTACAAGGAGCCTGAAAAGATTCCTCTTTCCAACGACTATGGCGTGTCTATGTTCTTCGACTACGGCACGAAGGTCCTTACCCCTGACCTTATTTTCTGGTATGGAACTTCCGTCACTGCGTAAGTGACGGAACCTTTATAGGAGGTAGCAACATGAACACAAAATTCAAAAGTATTGTAACCGGCGCGATCCTGGAACCGAATTCCGAAATGGTCGCTGAACAGCTTCGAAAGAATCCTTCCTTCGTTGTCTATGACGGCCAGGAAGCCGCACAGGGCGACGAAAAGCCCCTGTCGAAGATGAACAAGGACGAACTTCTGAAAGTCGCCCAGGACGCCGAAATCGCGGTTCCTGACGGCGCCACAAAGGCGGAGATCGTCGAACTGATCAAAGCCGCACAGGGCGACGAATAAAGCGGAACCGCCGAAAGGTGGTGGAACTATGTTCGAACAGATTCTTTCGTCCCTGGACGGCCTGACTGATCTTGAACGTGCGGACGTCCTTCGCGTTCTTATGTCGAAGGACAGCCGCCTTTCTAAGGTCAAGGCCCTTCTGGGAATCACAACGACGGATCAGGACGACGTTCTGGAATTCGTTATTCAGACAGTCGAAGATATGATCCTGTCGTACATCAATCAGGACACCCTTCCGCCGCGTCTGGAAAACGTCTTGATCGTCATGTGTGTCAGCTATTACAAATCGGCCGGACTGGGAACCACGACGGCCGCCGTCGGCCCTGTGGCGTCTGTGAAGCGTGGTGACGTCCAGACTTCCTTCGCCACCGGTTCCGGTTCTTCCGGATCGGCGAACACCTTCAACCTGGGAACAGACAGCGGCGACTTCTTCGGGTGGAAAACTGTCCTGAACGAATATCGTGTGTTAAGGTGGTGATCCTATGGCCTTCGGAAACGCAAGCGCTGAACGCGCCGCAATCGAATTGACCTACGAAGACACCGCCACCGTGAGCCGTACAACGTCACAGAGAGGGAAAAACAACATTTCAACGTCTTCCCCTTCTGTGATTTACGACGGTATCATTTGCGCGCTATCGTATACAGGTTCAGACAATAGCAGACAGACGGACGCACAGAACAACGTCGATTATGACGCTGTCATTTTCGCCAGTCCGGACCTTCTGGTCCTTCCTGGTGACACAATCGTCGTAAAACGGTTCGGACGGGACGATCCTTCCAGTGGTCAAAACCTGACCTTCGAAGTGATCGGCCGTCCTTCCTTTTATGCGACACATCAAGAAATCAAAGTAAAGGACGGTGATCTGGCGTGAGCGTGGACAATTCTGAACTTTTGGCCTTCCAGAATCAGATTCAGGCGTTGAAAGACGACATTCCTGAAATAATGGACAGCCTGGCCGTCGGCGAAGGACGCTACGCGCGCGACCAGGCCCGTAAAATCTGCAAGGAAGAAAATATCGTAAACACTGGCGACTATCGGCGCAACTTCAAAAGCGGAACAAAGGCGATCCGCACCGGTAATTCGTACAAAATCGACGTCTTCAACAATCTTGACTATGCGAAGCCGCTTGAATACGGCTTCCGAAGTCACTTCGTTCCTGGCCACTGGGAAGGGAATTCCTTCAAGTACCAGAGGAACGACCCTGACGGCGGAATGTATGTCGGACCGGCCGGCGGCTATGTTCGCGGTCATTTCACCCTTCGGCGCGCTATAAGACGCACGAAGACAACCCAGGCGGCACGACTGAATCGAAAAATGGACCGGATCATTCGTCAACGCATGAATGGAGGTGGCACAGAATGACGCTGAACAACTTCCTTGAAGCTGTCGCCGAAAAACTTGTCGGCCTGTGGCCCGATCGACACGTATTCGTCAATGAAATCCCGAAGGATTCTGACGGGAATTTCTTCGTCGGAATTATCGAAGCGACACAGGAAAAGAAACTGGATCGGCGCCGCCGGCGTCATGTTCAGATTGAAGTTCTTTATTTCCTGGCGTCGAAGGATAACCTTGACTTCAACGAATGGTCCGAAAAAATGCTGGACGAATTCGAATCCCTGACAGTGGTCGAAACAGAAAGCCGTTCCCGACTGGTTCGCCTGACGAACGTCACGGCCAGAAAGGACGACGACAGCCGCGTCTATCAGTTTCTTTTTGACGCGGACTTCTACTTTGTGATCACGCCGGAAGTGATTCCGACTATGTATTATCTGGACCAGGACAACACAATCAGATCGGAGGTAATCGAATAATGGCAACAAAGAAAAAGACGGATTCCGTTGACCAGGCGGAACCTACTTTCAGCAAAGAACAACTGGTCAAGTCCGAAACGCTGGGCCTTCCCAGGGACGCCGTGGCGGCGATCTTGAAAGACGGTCAGCAGTACACACGGGAACAGGCGATCCAGCTTGTGACCGAATTTCTTGAAAGGAAGGTGTAACCTATGCCTATTGGTGGTGGTACTTTCACAGTACAGAACAAAATTCTTCCTGGTGCTTACATCAACTTTGTAAGCATGGGAACCAACGCCAAAATGGGAAGCCGTGGCGTCGCCGCCCTTCCCCTTGAACTTAACTGGGGACCTGACGACAAGGTCTTCACTATGACCGCGACCGACTTCAACGCGACCAGCTTGAAAGTCTTCGGTTACGATCCTACCGACGCGAACATTCTTCTTGTTCGCGAAGCACTGAAACGCGCGAAGTCCCTTCTGATCTATCGCGTAAACGGTGGCGGCACGAAGGCCAGCGCAACCGTCGGCGGAATGACTGTCACCGCGAAATATGGTGGCACACACGGAAACGACATCATGGTCGCCGTGATCACCAACGTCGACGACGCGACAAAGGTCGACGTCGTGACCTATCTTGACGGCGCGGTTATGGATAGCCAGACCGTCGCGAAATCCGGTGGCGCCGCTTCCCTGGTAGCGAATGACTTCGTAACCTTCGGAACGGCGGCAACTCTTACGGCCGCAACTGCAACCGCCTTGACCGGTGGAACGAACGCCACTGTCAACGCCGCAAAGCACACGGCCGCCCTGAACGCCTTCGAAGTCGAATCCTTCAATGTGATCGGCTATCCTGGCACGAATACCGACGTCAAGGCCCTTTATGGCGCCTTTGTGAAGCGTCTTCGTGACGACGAAGGAAGAAAGATCGTCGGCGTCCTTTACGACTACGACGGCGACAATATGGGCCTGATCAATGTCAAGAACGGCGTTATCCTGGCCAACGGAACCACATTGACCGGCGACAAGGCCGTCGCCTGGGTGACTGGCGCTTCCGCCGGCGCGGAAGTGAACGAATCCCTGACAAATACGGCCTATGACGACGCTGTGGACGTCGATATTAAATATACGAAGTCCCAGTTCGAAGCCGCTATCAAGGCCGGCGAATTCACATTCTACGCCGACAACGGAAAGGCCCGTGTTCTGACTGACATCAACAGCCTTGTCACGATCGGCCAGAATATGTCTTCCGACTGGACGTCGAACCGCGTTGTCCGCGTTATGGACGGCTGGGCGAATGACGTCGCCCGAATCTTCGGCGAATCTTATATCGGCCTTGTAACCAACAGCGACACCGGCCGACAGCTTTTCAAGGCTGACCTTGTGGCGCTTGCAAATCAGTATCAGTCGATCGACGCAATCAGCAATTTCAAGTCCGACGACATCACTGTCAACCAGGGCGACGGAAAACGCGACGTCGCGGTCGACTGCGCTTTACAGCCGAACGACAGCATGGAAAAACTTTATATGACTGTCGTCGTAAACTAAGAAAGGGGTGACAGACAATGAAAACTTTGAACGCACCTGATACCATTTCCGGCAAGGAAGGCCGCGCCTATGCGAAAATCAATGGCAACAACGAAGAACTGTTCTACGCGAAGACGATCGAAGCGAACGTCGAAAAGAGCAAATCCGAAATCAAGGCGATCGGGAAGCGTATGACTGGCCACAAGACAACCGGCGCGAACGGTAGCGGTTCCATGACGCTTTACTATATGACGCCGCTTTTCCGCGAAATGCTTCGCCAGTGGAAGGAAACCGGAAAGGACGTTTACTTCGATATGGTGGTCGAGAATGACGACCAGGAATCTTCGGCTGGCAAACAGACGGTTCTTCTTATGGACTGCAATCTGGATTCCGTCGTCCTTGCGAAACTGGACGGCGATTCTGACGACGCCCTGGACGAAGACGCCGACTTCACTTTCGAAGACTTCGACATTCTGACACCGTTCACGAAGTTCTAAGCTATCAAAGGAGGAAAACAAAATGGGTAAATTACAGGAATTCCTTATGTCCAACCAGGACGACATTCAGGCAACAGCGGAAGTCGCGGTCAGCGGCTTCCCTGTTCCTTTCACGATCAAGTCGATCACCGAAGGCGAAAACAAGGCCATTCGTAAGTCTTGCCAGAAAATCACCTTCGACAAGAAGACACACCAGAAGACCACGGAAACGGATCAGGACCTTTACAATAACCGTCTTGTGATCGCGTGCTGTGTGGACCCGAACTTCAAGGACGCGGAACTTCAAGCGAAATTCGGTGTCATGGGCGCCGAATCCTTGATCGACGTCCTTTTGAAGCCTGGCCAGTTCGTCGATCTTCTTCTGGGTGTCCAGGAAGTCAACGGCTTTTCTGACGACGTGAACGACCTTCGCGAAGAAGCAAAAAACTAATCACCGGTGGAGGTGTGGACGCTGACGCGGACGGCGAAGCTGTCTACGCACATTACGCCTTGCACCGGTTGAAAATCCTTCCCAGTACGCTTGTAGCCCTTCCCCTTCGGGAACGGGCTTTTATTTATGCTTCGATTGACCTTCAAATCGAAAAGGAAAAGAAAGAAGCACAAAAAGCGAAACGGAAAGGCAAGAAAGGAAGGTGATGAACCGTGGCCGGTGTCGCTACACAAATGACCATTCGCGACGGTATGACTTCGAAGCTGAACCGAATCTTTCAGGCAGTATCGAGGACAAACCGCGCCCTGGAAACCACGGACGCACTGTCGGACCAGGTGAACCCTGGGGCCAACTTTGACAGGGCGGCTTCGGCCGCCGGTCGCGCTTCCGGCCAGGTTGATAATTTCAACAATCGACAGCACCAGTCAGAGGAAGGCGCCCGAAAGGTCGCTTCCGCCTGGGGCCTTGTAAAAAAGGCTATTGGTTCAGCCCTGGCGGCGATCAGTGTCCAAAAGGTGATCGAACTTGCGGACAGTATGACGTCGACCAGGGCCAGACTGGACATAATGAACGACGGACTTCAAAACACGGACGAATTACAGTCTATGATTATGAAATCCGCCAACCGGTCCCGCGCCGCCTATCAGACAACGGCTGACGCCGTTTCGAAAATGGGTATCATGGCAAAGGACGCCTTTTCAAACAACGACGAATTGATCAAGTTTACAGAATTGATCAATAAACAGTTCACGATCGCCGGCACTTCGGCCGCCGGTATCGACGCGGCTATGTTACAGCTTACACAGGCCATGTCTTCCGGTGTCCTTCGTGGTGAAGAATTGAACAGCGTCTTCGAACAGGCGCCGACAATCATTCAGACGATCGCGGACTATCTTGACGTACCTATCGGCAAAATTCGCGATATGGCCGCCGACGGTCAGATCACTTCGACGATCGTCAAAAATGCCATGCTGGCGTCTGCTGACGAAATCAACGCGAAGTTTGAAGCTATGCCTATGACCTTCGCCCAAGTCTGGACAATCGCGAAAAATATCGCCCTGGAAGCCTTCACACCTGTTATTCAGGCGATCGGTTCCGGCGCACAATGGATTTATGACAACTGGTCCACTATCGCCCCGATCTTCTGGGGCCTGGCCAGTGCCGCCCTTGCCTATGCTGTGGCGCTGGGAATCCAGACGGCCGCGACCTGGATCGCAGACGGAGCCGCGAAGGCTTTCTTTACGACGCTTCTGACGAATCCGCTTTTCTGGATCGCCCTTGCGGTCGGCGTTGTCGTCGCCGCGCTTTACAGAATGATTCAGGCTGTCGGCGGCGTGAAAAACGCCTGGGAAATCTGCAAAGCGGCCCTTGTGGTCGCCTGGGCGGCCTTGAAGGTAGCGTTCTTTGCAACCTATAACTGGATCGCGAACCTGATTGACAAGCTGAAACTATGCTGGCAAAGGGCCGGCGTGGCCATAGCCGGATATATGGGCGATATGAAAGTAAACGTCCTGACAATCCTTCAAAATATGGTCAACGGCGCGATCGACATCATAAACAAGTTTATCGGCTTACTGAACAAAATTCCTGGTGTCAGCATTGACGCGGTCGAACAAGTAACCTTCGCCACAACTGCGAAGGCGGAAAACGAAGCCGCGAAGCAAGCCAGAGCCGACGCCTTGAACAAGTACGAATCGGACATCAAAGCCGCACAGGCCCAGCGTGACGCCACCTATTCAGCGGCGAAGAAAGAACTTGCTGACGCTACGGCCGCACTGTCTAAGACCTACGCCAACGCCAAAGCGGAAGCCGCACAGGCAAAGTCTGACGTCGGCGCCACGGACTGGAATGTCGACGGGACAAACGACGTCGGGAAAGTCGATTCTGTGGGATCGGTCGGAAAGATTGACAGCGACGTAAATATCGCCGATGAAGACCTGAAATTCCTTCGCGACGTGGCCGAAATGCGCTATGTCCAGAACTTCGTCACCTTGACGCCGACTGTGGCTGTCGAAGCCCAGATCAGCGAAAAGGTCGACGTCGACGAAGTCGTCGAACGAATCGAAAGCAAGCTGGAAGACGAATTCACAGCGGCGGCGGAAGGAGTGTATAACTAATGAGCAACTACCGAATGACACTGATCGTCGGTGGACGGGAAATCAACATTCCTGTCCTTCCGGCGAAACTAAACGTGTCTTCGCCTGGGAAAAATGAGCGTGTAACAGTGCTTGACCTGGGCGAAGTCCTTCTTTTACGTAAAAAGGGCCTTCGGATTCTGTCCTGGGAAAGTTTCTTTCCGGCCGATTCCGCGCCGTACACTACCGGACAGGCTCGGGACCCTATTTCTATTATTCAGGCAATCCAGAAAGCCAGGGACAGCAAAACGCCGGTCCGCTTCCTGATAACAGGAACAGACCTGGACTGTAATATTCGAATGGGGATCGAATCCTTCGAATACGAAGAACGGTCCGGCGAACTGGGCGACCTGTACTATACGATCAAACTGTACGAATGGAAAGACACGTCGCCGAAGAAAATTGTCCTTCCGGAAAAGAAGAACACACCGGCGAAAACCCAGGAACCGGCCAGAGCCGGAAAGCCTGAAAAGAAATCGAAAACCTATACGGTCAAAAAAGGCGACTGCCTGTGGAATATCGCGAAGAAATTCTATGGCAAGGGAAGCGACTATACAAAAATCTACAACGCCAACAAGGGGACGATCGGAAAGAACCCGAATCTGATCTACCCTGGCCAGGTTTTCACAATTCCATAATGGCCATTCGTATTCAATACCAGAATAACGTCACAGGCGCGGCGTTCGATATAACGACGCTTGTCAGTGGCGCGAAATGGTCGACAAAACGGTCCGGTTCCCCCGCTTCCCTGGAACTGACCGCCATTGTCAACGACGAAATACAGTGGAGCCACGGCGGAATCGTCACCCTGTTAGACGATAAAACCGGACTGTTTTATGGCTACGTCGTAAAAATCAGCCAGAACGAAAAGGAACAGGTTCAGATCACGGCTTACGATCAGACCTGGTATTTGAAGAAAAACAAGGACACCTATGTTTTCAAGGGGAAACGTGCGGATCAGGTATTGAAGCAGATCGCCGAAGACTTCAAATTGAAAACCGGAAGCCTGGCAAACACCGGATATTCTATACCGTCTATGATTGAAGACGGCCAGACGCTTTTCGACATTGTCTTGAAGGCTATCGACTACACCCTGATCAATACAGGAAAAATGTTCGTCCTGTGGGATAACTTCGGGAAACTGACCTTGACAGACGTCGAAACGGCAAAACTGGACCTTTTTGTCGGCGACGGCAGTCTGGCGACAGGCTTCACCTACGAATCAGAAATTGATTCCGAAGCCTACAACAAGATCAAACTGGTCAAGGACAACAAGAAGACCGGAAAACGTGACGTTTATATCTTCCAGGATTCTAAAAATATGACCTTGTGGGGTATTCTGCAAGACTATGAAGTGGTTGACGAAGACATGAACGAAGCCCAGATCAAGAAACGCGGCGGACAAATGTTGGAACTATACAACAGACCGAAGCGATCTTTCAGCGTCAGCGCAATCGCGGACCTGTCAGTCAGAGCCGGCCGCGCCTTGTATATCGGGATCGGCGCCGTGGGCGTGAAATCCTTCTTCATAGTCGAAGAAGCCACGCACGACCTTTTGAAAGAAACAATGTCCTTGAAATTAAAGGTGGTGTAATATGGGACTTCTTGAAACTATGAAACAAGTCGCACAAGCGACCAACGACGCCGGTATGCCGACGGCTTTTCTGTTTGGTTCCGTGACGAAGACGTCGCCCTTGACGATCCGCGTCGACAACCGGTTCGACATATCCGGCGACGCTATTGTGGTTATGAAGGAATTCCAGGCCGGCTTCTATCCTACCCACTACCACACCGGCGTCAAGGGTAGCCCTTCCACCGAAGAAAAGTCAGGTGGAAGCGGTGACGCGTCCTTCGCGGCACATTCCCACACCTTGAAAAGCAACTACCAGACCAACACCGACGCAAAGTCCGAATATTATTACGGCCTGGCCGTCGGTGACAAAGTGGTCCTTCTGCGAAATGCTGGCGGACAGGCGTTCCTTGTCCTGGGAAGGGTGTGATTTTATGATACCGAACGCGTTAAACGTAACGATCGGCGAAGACGTGGAGGTTCAGACCGCCGCCGAAGCGCCGACAAGAACATTCAAAATCGACTTCGACGCCGGCCGCGTCGGTGGCTTCTGTGATGAAACGGAAGCCATGAAACAGGCCATTTACAAGATACTGCAAACAGAACGCTTCGAATACCTGATCTATTCCTGGAATTACGGAATTGAACTGAACGCCGTTGTCGGGAAAAGCTTTCAAGTGTTTGCAAGTGAAATAAAACGTGTAATTCGCGAAGCCCTTCTGGCAGACAGCCGGATCACCGACGTCACAGACTTCGAAGTGGCCCAGATTGACAAAAGAACCGCTTCCGTGAAGTTCACGGCCGAAACTATCTTCGGCGAAATACCTATTGAAAGCGAGGTGAACGTGAATGTATGAGGATATGACCTTCGAAAACATTATGGACCGCTGTCTGGATCGCGTGTCTTCTTCTATCGACAAACGCGAAGGTTCCGTCGTATATGACGCAATCGCGCCGGCGGCGGCCGAACTGGCGATCATGTATATCGAACTGGCCTACCTTATGGACCGCGCTTTTCCTGATACGGAATCCGGCGACGACCTGACAAAGAAAGTCCGCGAAAGAAGTATCTTCCGAACACCGGCAACCGCCGCAATTCGAAAGGGCTATTTTGAAGACGGAAACGGCGCCGCTATGGACGTGCCGATAGGAACGCGTTTTTCCGGTGACAATCTGAACTATACCGTCACCGAAAAGATCGCAACCGGACAGTTTCGTCTTCTGTGTGAAGCGCCAGGCGCGGCCGGCAACCAGTACCAGGGGAACCTTTTCCCGATCGACTACGTGGAAGGACTGGGCGCGGCCAGACTTGCGGACATTCTGATCAACGGCGAAGACGAAGAAAGCGACGAAAACCTTCTTGACCGCTATATGGATAGCTTACAGGCCCAGGCATACGGCGGAAATAAGGCCGACTATAAAACAAAGGTCGAACTTCTTCAAGGCGTCGGCGCCGTCAAAGTGTTCCCTGTATGGAATGGCGGCGGAACCGTGAAGATCGTCTTTGTAAATAGTGACTGGGGAATCCCTTCTTCTGACCTTGTCAACAGCGTTCAAACGGCCGTCGATCCGGTTCAAAACCAGGGCGTAGGCGACGGTATCGCCCCGATCGGACACGTCGTCACGGTCGAAGGTGTGACCGGAACCACGATCAACGTGTCTTTCACACTGACTTTTTCCGGTTCGGCCACCTGGTCGACCGTCGAAACGTCTGTGAAGAAAGCTATTCAGGACTACTTTGACAGCCTGGCCAAAACCTGGAACGAACAAGAAAACCTTGTCGTCCGCGTCAGCCAGATCGAAACAAAGGTCCTGAATGTCGAAGGCGTGATCGACATCACCGGAACCAAAATCAACGGCGGAACACAAAATATTTCCCTGGCTTCAAATGCGATTCCGGTTCTGGGGGTGGTGACAAATGGTTCTTAAAGAATACTGGCCGCGCTATCTGCAAGAACTGATTGAGTTTCAGCAGATCGCCAACGCGGAACAACCCGAATTCGAAAAGGCCGTCAGTGACGTAAAATCGGCCGCTGACGACTTTTTTCTGGTGTCCCTGTCCGAATATGGGTGTGAACGCTGGGAAAAGATTCTGGGGCTTTCTGTGGAGCCTGGGGACACAGTACAGGACCGTCGCGACCGAATCCTGATTAAGTACCTGGATCAGCTTCCCTATACTTACAGGACCCTTTTGAAATACCTTGCAACGGTCAGCGAAGACTTCACAGTCACCCTAAACGAAAACGCCTACGATTTATATATCAGAATCCGCCTGGAAGGCTACGCCCAGCGCGACGCCCTGGCGGCAACCCTGGGACAAATGATTCCGGCGAATCTGGTTCTTCGCTTGCGGACGGATATTCCACAAGACGACCAACCGGCCAAAACGGCCGCTTGTTCCGCTATGGCTACAATGAACCGGCACAAATACACGCCGGCAACGTAAGGAGGAAAAACGAATGGCAAAATTCAAGTCCATTGTCACGGACGGCGGAAGCGAAGCCCTAACGGCCCTTATCGCGTCCGGACAAAAATTGATACTGACACGCGCGGCCGCCGGAAGCGGCGTCGCCCAGGTCAGCCCGAATACATTGACCGATCTTGTAAACGTGGAAAACGTCAGCGTCAGCCTGTCCGAAAAGGAACTGGTCGAAGGTTCGCCTTCGATCATGCAAATTCCGGTACAGGTGACAAACGAAGGTCTGGAATCGAATGTCTGGATCAGGGAAATCGGCGTCTTCGGCCTGGACATCAGCGGAAACGAAATTCTTTTCTGCTATGGCTGGCTTGACGGCGAAGACAGTGACAACGTCCTTCCGGCGACAACCTTTGAAGAGGACGCCGACACGGTCCACATTCACGACCTGGCCGTCTTTATCACCAACCAGGAAGCGGCGGCCGTATCTGTCCAGGTGGGCGTCGGTTCCTTCGTGACAACCGCGCAAATGACCGCATACGCCGCGCCTGTGCTTCATACCCAGGCCGCAACAACGATCAACGAAACGACCGGCGAAACCACGGAACAGGTTCAGCGGCGCCAGGACAACGACATTCAGTCGATCCTTGAACAGTTAAACACCGGATTCACCGGAACAACCGTCACACACACTTTTGTTCCTGCACAGCTTCAATACTGGAAAGGCTACGACGGAACAGGAATTCCGGAAGGTATTCTAGATCAATCCCTGAACCGTCTTTATTTATGACCAGAATCGGCGCCACGCCGTCGGAAACGTCTTGCCTTATATCGAACCTATTCACGGAAATTCGGCCCGTCTGTGGCCACTGTGAGGGCGACAGCGTGGTCCTGTGTGGCGTAACCTACGAAGGACAGGAAGAAACCGTCGTCCTTCGTGATTATGGCTTCGACTATTCCGGCGATCCGGAAACCGTCGAAAATATCCGAAAGCGAAGGTGTATCTATGGGAACAAGAAGAAACTACCAGCGGACTTCGAATAAAAATGACAGTCCGCTTCACGTTCTTCCGGTGGCCGAAAAACTGATCGACTACACCCTGGACCTGACCGACAACGCGAAACGCTTTCCGAAGCGCGTCCGTTTTTCGATCACAAACAAGATTCAGGGCCACGTCATGGCCATATACGACGGCTTACTGGAAGCAAACGAAATATTTCCGATCCGCACAGAAGCGGACCGGACAGAACGGCTTCGTTTACAAAGGGCCGCCTTGACCGAGTGCAAGAAACTGCTTCACATGATCGAATTATCGAAGAAGCGAAGCTATATCGACAAGGACACCTTTGACTATTGGACGAAGTTGACCCTGGACGTTAAGTTCATGACCGCAAAATGGTACAAGGCCGAACAGGACACCGCCGAAGCGATCGCCCCGTCGGACCCTATACCGGAAAGCGTGTAATGATATTTAGGGAATGACCTGTTACCCCGAACGCCAGCAACGCGAACAATGCGCGCAATGTCAACACGGACGGCAGTCTGAACAACAACAACGCGTACAATGGCAACAATGGCGTTCGGCCGGATTTGGTGGAAAACGCGACCGAGTAAGGCGAAGAACCTGAAAACAGAGTACCCCAACAAAGGAGGTCATTTCCTTCCGAAGTGCCGGAAAGGCCACGGTAAACACAAGATTGACGACGAATGGCCTTCCTACTGTGACGGCCGGACTGTAAGCGTCAAGGAGGATTTTTATTTTGAGCGAAGACCAGACATTGAATCTTTCTGACTTCGCGAAGGTGATCGACTTTAACAGTCTATATCAATCGCATACAGAAGCGCGCAAAGGTAAACGGTGGAAATATGCGGTCTGCAAATACGAAGTGAACGTCCTTGAAAACCTTATGTTCGTTCATTTCATGTTATCGGCCCACAAATACCGCCTGTCGCCTTATAACTGCTTCATTGTGAAAGAACCGAAGGAACGACTGATCATGTATAACAGCTTCCGCGACAAAATCGTTCAGCACAGTCTTTGCGATAATGTCCTGGAACCGTACCTTTCGAAAACTTTCATATACGACAACTACGCAAGCCAGAAAGGCAAAGGAACGCACTTCGGACTTGACCGCCTGAAATATTTCATGTCGAGGTACTACCGACAGAACGGGGCGGACGGCTGGGTCCTGAAATGCGATATTCGAAAGTATTTTTACAGTATCAATCACGACGTTCTGAAAGAACAGCTTCGCCGGCTTATCAAAGACCGCGACGTCTTGTGGCTTCTGGATATGATCATAGATTCCACCGAAGGACCAGGAATCCCGATCGGAAACCATACTTCACAGTGGTTCGCCGTTCTGTACCTGTCCGGAATGGATCACATGATCAAGGAACGTCTGGGAATCAAAATGTACGGCCGCTACATGGACGACTTCTATTTGATTCACCCTGACAAGGACTATCTTCGTTATTGTCTGGAAGAAATCAAGAAGTATCTGGTCCCTTTAGGACTGGAATTGAATCAAAAGACGGCCATTTTCCCCTTAACCCAGGGAATCGACTTCCTGGGATTTAGGACCTATCTGACCGACACCGGAAAAGTCGTCAGAAAAGTCCGCCGTGAAAGCAAGAACCGAATCCGAAGGAAATTGAAGAAATACCGTCACCTTCTGGACGAAGGCCGGATCGACTTCGAAACGATTCTTCAATCCTATTCTTCGTGGACCGGTCACGCCGAACACGGCAACAGTTACCACTTGATCAGGAAGACGGACGACCTGTTCTTCAACCTGTTCAAGAATGAATTGGAGGGATTAACCTATGGCAAAATTACTATCCGCTTTGCCCGTTGGAAGCGTTGTCAAGTCGACGAACACGAAATACAACGGGAAAGTGATCAGGTGGATCGTGGGAACCCAGGACACAGCCAACGGCCGAACGGGCCTGGTGACCGAGAAAATGATCACTCTGAAATGCTTCGACGCGAAGGAGCCTTCGAACACGAACGGTGACCGCCGAAGCTACGGAAACAACCGCTATTCCCAGTCTAATATTGACCAGTGGTTGAACAGCCAGGCCGCGTCCTGGTATTCCGCGCGTCACAGCTACGACGCACCACCGAATAACGCCAACGTGTGGAGCAACTACAACGAATACGACACCGAAGCCGGATTCCTGTCTAACTTCGAAGCAGACTTCCGAAAAGCTATCCTGGACGCCGTGATCCGTGTCGCAAAGAACACCGTCACCGACGGCGGCGGTTATGAAGACATCACCCGAAAGGTCTTTCTTCTGTCAAATACCGAAGTCGGCCTGTCCAACGAAAACGGCGTGGCCGAAGGGACCCTGTGGTCCTACTTTTCCGGCGCCGCGCGCCGCCAGTGCTACCCGACCGCCGAAGCTGTCAGCAATTCGGAATATACAAATTCCAGCCTGAACACGTCTTCTTATTGGTATTGGTGGCTTAGAACCCCGTTCGCCGGCAACGCGTACTATGCGCGCCTTGTCTACACGGTCGGCAGTCTGTACAGCAACAGCGGCCCGTACAATGGCAGCACTGGCGTTCGGCCGGCTTTGTATTTGGAATCTGGGAATCTGGTATCCGATTCAACAGACACCGACGGGGCCTATATCTTACAGTGGAACCAGCCGCCGTCTGATCCTTCTTCTATTTCCTACGGCACACCGCAAGCCGGAAACAGCCTGGTTCTTTCGACGGGCGGTTCTACCGATCCGGAAGGCGACGCCATTTCCTACGTCTGGGAAAGGAAGATTGATTCCGGCGCCTATGTCCAGTTAGGTATCACCACGGCGAAGACCTTCACCGACACAGTTCCGACATCCGGCACGACTTACACGGCGCGCGTGAAGGCAGTCGACGCGAACGGCCTTGAATCCGGTTACTGTACCGGATCGGCAAAAACCATTTCCTACAACACGCCGCCCGTGATCAGCGGTTCGGATCAAAATCTGGGAGCGAAAACAGCGCCGTTTACATACCAGTACACGGTCACAGACGCCCAGGCGGCCACCCAGACGATCACGGTCACGGAAAAACTGACCAACGGAACCCAGACGATCGCGCTTCGCACTTATACCGCGACCAGCGGCGCCCAGAATACCGTCGACCTGTCCAGTGTATGGCTTCCGCTTCTTTCCGGAACCCACGTCCTGACGATCACGGCCACCGACAGCGCCGGCGGAAGCGCAACGCGAAAGATCACGTTCAGCCGCACCGTCAGCCGTATCGCGGCGGCGCGCGCGTTCAATACGGACGCCCTGGTCCAGAAGGTCTTTGTTTCCCTTTATCCGGCGACGATTCCGGCAGACGCCACCCTTCACCTGGAAGTCACGAACAACCCGTTCGACACTTCGCCGGTGTGGGTAGACATCACTGACAAGGCGAACAGATTTGTCCACGTCTTCACGAATACGACCGCCGCGAAAGGCTATGGCCTGGGCTATCGCTTCTATATCACGAAGGGAACCCAGGAAATCGAAATCACCCAGGCGACGATCCGTTTCGCCTAAACGAAAGGAGGAATTCGAAATGTTTGACCCTACACAATGCGAAAGCGTGAGCATGGCCCAGGCAAAAGCCCAGGAAGAACAAAATCCTGTCAATGCCGCCTTGCGCGCGACTTCGATCGCCTTCGTCACTTTGGCCGAAGCCGGCCAGATCGACGACACAACCGCAACGGAAAACGTCAGCCAGTTCGCGTCCTGGGCTTACCCTGTGGCGTATGCTGTCGGCAATATCCGCCAGTATAACGGTGAACTTTTCCGCTGTGTTCAGGCCCACACTTCACAAGCCGACTGGACGCCTGACGCCACCGCTTCCCTTTGGAAGAAAGTCGGCGATCCGACGGAAGAATGGCCGACATGGTCCCAGCCGATCGGCGCACATGACGCTTATAACAGCGGCGACAAAGTGTCCCACAACGGGAAACACTGGACATCTAACATTGATGCGAACGTCTGGGAGCCTGGCGTCTATGGCTGGACGGAGGTGACAGAATGACCGAAGGAATCATTGTCGGCGGTCTGTCGCTGATCGGTACACTGGCCGGAACCTACTTCGCAAACCGAAAAAGTTCCGCCCTTATTGCCTACCGTCTGGAACTTCTTGAAAAGAAGGTCGACAAACACAATTCCGTCGTGGAACGAACCTTCAAACTGGAAGAACAGACGGCCGTTATTGAAGAAAAAATCAAGGTCGCGAATCACCGTATAGAGGACCTGGAAAGCCGGTGAAATCGCGCAAGAAGAAACGCGAGTTTTCCAAAATCATTATAACCATAGTCGGAGCCGTCACGCTTGTCGTGTCGGCTTTTACTATGGCCGTTGTATGGAAAACAAGCGACACCGCGCCCCTGGCGTATTTGATCCCTTCGGTCTTTGGCGAACTGGCCACCGCGACCGGCTTTTATTTCAGCAAAGCGAAGGCCGAAAACCGGATCAAACTTCGGAAATTATATGGTCCTGAAATCTACAATGACACGAAGGAGGTATAAACGTGTTTAACGCATTACTTGAAAACCTGACAAATATCGGCTGGGCTATGCTGATCTTTCTGTGTGCATACCTGGCAAACGTCGCCTTTTCCCTGTGGTATAACATCAAAATCAGGAAGGAAGGCTTCGACCGCGAAAAGCTGATCGCAAGCGGCTTGAAAATCCTTGTTTTCGTCGTTGGCCTGACGCTTCTGTGTACGGCTATTACTGCACTTCCGATTTTTGCAAACGAAGTCGGCTGGACTATTCCTGACGAATACACGGACATTTTCGCCGATCTTGTTATCATTGGCGCCGTTCTGCTTGTGTCCTGTAAATACATCAAGGAGGCCTTCACGAAGTTCGTTGCTATTTTGAACACCGGTTCCGTGGAAAATGTGGAAAACGTACCGGAACCGGAAGAAGTCGATGCCGGAAAGGTCCAGATCGGCTTCATGGCCAGAAATGGAGGGAACGAAAATGAGTAACAGCCCACTTGTAAACTATACGCGCATTTCCCCGAACAAGAACAGTCCCAGAAACCACAAGATCGACACAATCACGATTCACTGTGTCGTCGGCCAGTGTTCGGTCGAAACCCTGGGGAATATCTTCGCGCCAACTTCCAGACAGGCGTCTTCAAACTATGGGATCGGCTACGACGGCAAAATCGGAATGTATGTGGAAGAAAAGGACCGTTCCTGGTGTAGTTCTTCCGCGTCCAACGATAACAGAGCGATCACGATCGAAGTCGCGTCCGACACAAAACACCCTTACGCAGTCAATGAAAAGGCGTTCGCCGCGCTTCTTGACCTGGTGACTGACATTTGCAAGCGAAACGGGATCAAACGCCTTGTATGGTCCACCAACAAAAAGGACCGTATGAATCACCTGAACGGGTGTAATATGACCGTTCACCGTGATTATGCAAACAAGGCTTGTCCTGGCGACTATCTGTATAACCGCCACGGTGAAATCGCGGCCGAAGTCAACCACCGCCTGGGTGCTACGGTCGAAAAGCCGGCAGAGAATAAACCGGCCACCGGCGAAGTGATCCACACCGTCAAAGCCGGCGAAACACTGTCGAAGATCGCCCAGAAGTACGGGACAACCTATCAGAAGATCGCGGCCTATAACGGGATCGCGAACGCGAACCTGATTCACGTCGGCCAGAAAATCAAGATTCCGGCAGAGAATAAACCGGCCACCGGCGAAGTGATCCACACCGTCAAAGCCGGCGAAACACTGTCGAAGATCGCCCAGAAGTACGGGACAACCTATCAGAAGATCGCGGCCTATAACGGGATCGCGAACGCGAACCTGATTCACGTCGGCCAGAAAATCAAGATTCCGACAGACACCCAGGCCGCCCAGTCTTTCAAGAAAGGCGACAAAGTAAAGGTCCTGAAAGCTGTCACCTACACAGGGAAAGCCTTCAAGACCTACTATGACAAATATGACGTGATTGAAGCCGACGGCGACCGTGTGGTCATTGGTATCGGGAAAACAGTCACAGCGGCCGTCAATGCGGTAAACCTGAAAAAAGCATAACGGCAAAAGGAAAGCGGCCAGGGATATTCCCTGACCGCCTTTTTTTATTTTCCGGTGACCATTGAAAGAGCCGACACGAAAAGGTCCTGTCGCGCGACTGAAAACTGATATGTCTTCGATCCGGCCTGTACGACGACAGAGCCGTCGACAGGTGTCACCGCTGTCAATGCTGAAATCTTACATTCGAAACCGGCCTGGTTATGAATGAAGACGATCCGCCTATTCGTTAAAACGATAGCGCCTGAATAGGTTTCTGTCACTTCGCCGTAAACCGTCCGACTGGAACCGCCGCCAGTGCTTACCGACACGCCCTTCGCAACGCGGACACGGACGCCAGCACCGCTTCCGGTTCGGCCGACAGCCTTGTTCTTCGTGACGATCTTCGTCGCCGGCGCGTAATAATGGGCGACTTCGCCTTCTTCCAAAAGAACCGGCGTCCCCGTTACAACAGGAAGTTCGCCCTGTGCGATCGCTGAAATCGCGGTTTCTTCCATGAACGGCGTGTTTCTGGCCGCTTGTGCCGCCTGTCTGGCTTCCTTCTGCTTCTTGACCTTGTTCGCACTGAAAAAAAGCCCAACGGTGACAATGGTCAAGACGACGATCCAGCCCCACAATGATACTTCCGGAACCGCGATCGACACAATCACCAGGATCAGATCGACAATCGCGGCCAGGATTCCGAATATAATAGCGACTATTCGCATTATATCCCCCCTTCCTACTTGTAAACTTTATAAGGTTCTGACCTTTAACACAATTATACGTGAAAAATGTGTTAAAAACAAGAATGACGCTGAACATTAACACAAAATTTTCGGGAAGGAGGTCACAACTTGAAAATCTATGACTATAAAGGCCGGAAGAACATCAGCGGAAACAGAATCCGCGAAGCACGATTGAAGAAGCGGCTGTCACAGGCCGACTTCGCCGCCAAACTACAAATAGCCGGAATCACTATGGAGCGCGACAGCGTCAGCAGAATAGAAATTGGAACGCGCTTCGTCGCCGACTATGAACTTATGATAATAGCTGAAATCCTGGACGTAACCGTCGACTGGTTACTGTCCGAAGACTGCGAATAACACAACGGACCACTGGCGAACCTTTGAACCGCCAGGGTCTTTTATTTTTTTTGTTCCCCCCTTGACAATATAATACCGGTATTATATAATATTCGACAGAAAGAGGTGACTACACTATGGCACAAGCGCAAATTGAAGCGAACAAACGCTTCCGAAAGAAATCCTATGACCGAATCGAAATAACAGTTCCAAAAGGCGACAGAGAAAAGATCGTTCAAGCCGCCAGCGCGGCCGGTATGAGTGTAAACGCTTTTATCAAAGAAGCACTGGTCGAATATATCGCCCGCACAACCAAACAATAAAACGAAAGCCCTGTCCATGAACGGACGGGGCTTTTTTGCATATCAGGAGGAATCAAAATGAAAAAGCGCAGATTCAAACACCTGTCCTGGACTGACAGGCTGAAAATAGAAACAATGTTAAAGGACAAGCGCCACAAACAGGAAATCGCTGACGAAATCGGCGTTCACCTGAAAACGATCTACAACGAAATCAAGCGTGGCCGTTATATTCATACGAATTCCGACCTGACCGAAGAAGAAAGATACAGTCCGGAAATGGCCGAAGCGGCTTACCGTGAACACCTGGCCGTAAAAGGTCCGGACTTGAAAATCGGGAACGACCACGAACTGGCCCAGCATATCGAAAAGAAAATCGCCGAAGACGGTTATTCGCCGGCCGCCGTCTTGGGTGAAATTAAGGAACAGGGCCTTGAATTCAAAACGTCGATCTGTGAATCGACCTTGTATTCTTATATCGACAAGGGCGTCTTTTTGACTGTCACGAACAAGAACCTTCCTGTCAAAGGCCAAAAGAAACGCCCGTATAACAAAGTCAAGAGGGCGAAGCGGCCGCCGGCTGGAACCAGTATCGAAAACCGCCCGAAAGAAATCGACGATCGCGCGGTCGTTGGTGACTGGGAAATGGACTGTGTCGAAGGCAAGAAGAAAACAAAGAAAACCCTTCTGGTTCTGACCGAAAGAAAGTCCAGACGGGAAATCATTCGTCCTATGCGCGACCAGACCGCCCGAAGCGTGGTCCGCGTCCTGGATAGCCTTGAACGTGAATACGGCGCAAATTTCAGCAAAATCTTTCGAACGATCACTGTCGATAACGGTTCCGAATTCGCTGACTGTGCCGGAATGGAAAAGTCCTGTCGCCGCAAAGGCAACAGGACAAAGATATACTATTGTCACCCCTATTCGTCATACGAAAGAGGATCAAACGAAAATGTGAATAGAATGATCCGCCGTTGGTTCCCGAAAGGAACAGACTTCCGGAAAGTCACAGCGAAAGCGATCCAAAAGGTCGAAGACTGGATCAATAACTATCCCCGTGAAATACTGGGCTTCCGGACCGCAGAAGCCGTTTTCCAGGAAGGCGTCGCGTGTCTTACTTGAATTTTTTTATGAATTTTTGCAATTTAGTCTTGACTTTTTCAAATTTATCTGTAGTTTTTCGTATAATTTCTTCTCTCCCGGGGAAACTGGGCTATAGCCACAATATTTGGTGTTTTCTGGGGGGCGATGACCATAGATATGAGCATGACACGAACGGACCTGGCTCTGGAATCCGTCCAGGCCGCTGCAAAGGCGGCCCGGGAGGACGCGGTTCCCGGGGTCCGCAGCCAGGAGAACAGGCGGGAAGGCTATGCCATAACACACATCCGGATCGACAGCGACGTCGGGGCCCAGGCGCTGGGGAAGCCTGTGGGCCGATATGTCACCGTGGACCTGGGGCCGTATTTCCGCCGGGAGGAGGACTATTTTGACCGGGGCGTCCGGTGTCTGGCGCAGGAGCTGCGGGGAATGCTGCCGGAGGGACCGGTGCTGGCGGCGGGCCTGGGGAACCGGGCCATGACCTGCGATGCCGTGGGCCCGGCGGTGGTGGACAATCTGTTGGTGACCCGCCACATGATCCGGGCCATGCCCCGGCAGTTCGCGGATTTCCGCCCGGTGGCGGCAGTGTGCCCCGGCGTTCTGGCCCGCACGGGCATGGAAGCCCTGGAGCTGGTGCGGGGAGCTGTGGAGCGGGTGCATCCGGCGGCGGTGATCGCCGTGGACGCTCTGGCTGCCCGGGACAGCGCTCGCCTGTGTGCCACGGTGCAGCTGTCGGACACGGGGCTGGTGCCCGGCTCCGGCGTGGGCAACCGCCGCAGCGCCCTGGATCAGGGTACCCTGGGGGTGCCGGTCCTTGCCGTGGGTATCCCCACAGTGGTGGATGTGGACCCGGAGGCAGGGTTGTTTCTGACGCCCCGGGACATTGACCAGCGCATCCGGGAGCTGGGCCGCCTGCTGGGCTATGGCATCACCTTGGCTCTCCAGCCGTCGCTGACGGCGGCAGACGTGACTGCCCTGCTGGGGTAGAAACCATCAAAGGTGCGGACCAACGGTCCGCACCTTTGATGGTTTCTGGGATGATAGTGATTACTTCTTGATTTCGCCGTTAGCGGCGGCAGTCAGATAGGCGTTGATAAACCCGTCAATATCGCCGTTCCCCCACAAAGCAGCGCTTTGTGGGGCCCCTGGATCAAATTCTGTCGGGCAGAAATGAATTCCGCCCGACCAAGGTTTTGCCTCAGGCAAAACGCTTGTGCGCCGCAGAGCGGCGAGTCATGGACGGCTTGTGCGTCCCGCTTACTTCTTGATTTCGCCGTTAGCGGCGGCAGTCAGATAGGCGTTGATGAACCCGTCAATATCGCCGTCCATGACGGCCTGGATGTTGCCCATTTCATAGCCGGTGCGGGTGTCCTTGGCCAGGGTGTAGGGCATGAACACATAAGAGCGGATCTGGCTGCCCCACTCGATCTTCATCTGCACGCCCTTCAGGTCGCTGACCTTTTCGGCGTGCTGCTGCATCTTCAGCTCCGCCAGCTTGGACCGCAGCATCTTCATGGCGTTGTCACGGTTCTGGAACTGGCTGCGCTCCGTCTGGCAGAACACCACGATGCCCGTGGGCAGGTGGGTCAGGCGGACGGCGGAGGAGGTCTTGTTGATGTGCTGGCCGCCGGCGCCGCTGGAGCGGCAGGCCTGCATCTCGATGTCCTCAGGCCGGATCTCGATCTCGCTGTCGTCGTCCAGCTCGGGCATGACCTCCACGGCGGCGAAGCTGGTCTGCCGCCGTGCGTTGGCATCGAAGGGGGATACACGGACCAGTCGATGCACGCCGTTCTCGCTCTTGAGATAACCGTAGGCGTTGTCGCCCTCGATGAGGATGGTGGCGGACTTGATGCCTGCCTCGTCGCCTGCCTCGTAGTCCATCAGCTGATAGGTGTAGCCGTGGCGCTCAGCCCAGCGGGTGTACATGCGGTAGAGCATCTCGGTCCAGTCCTGGGCCTCGGTGCCGCCTGCACCGGCGTGGAAGGTGAGAATGGCGTTATTGGCGTCGTATTCACCGGACAGCAGCGCTGCCAGACGCCGCTCGCTGATTTCCTTTTCCAGGTTCTCGTACCCGCCGGTGACTTCCGGCAGCAGAGAGGCGTCGTCCTCCTCCTGGGCCATTTCGCACAGGGTCACGGTGTCCTCCCACTCGGACACCAGCCGGTCATACTTCTTGATGCGGTGCTCCAGACGCTTGATCTGCTGGGACACCTTCTGGCTGTGCTCGATGTTGTTCCAGAAGCCCTCCTGCTCCGTCTCGGCCTGGAGATTCTTCAGCTCCTGGCGATCCTTGGGGATGCCCAGGGCCTTCTCCAGCTCCCGCAGAGTGGGCTCCAGGGCCTGGAGCTTCTGTTTGTACTCGTCGTATTCAATGACTGCCATAGATGGTCGTCTCCTTATCGAAAAAATTCCTTAGCCTATCCATTATAGCCGGATATGGCCATTCTGTAAAGGAAAATATACCATTACCAGGAATTTTCTTTACAGGATGAAGCCGCCGTCGCAGGTGAGGACCTGGCCGGTGATAAAGGATGCCTGCTCCCCGGCCAGGAAGGCCACGGCGTGGGCAATGTCCTCCGGTGTGCCCAGGCGGCCCAGGGGCGTTTCCTGAGCCAGCTGCGGCAGTACCTCCGGCGGCAGGGCATCCAGCATATCCGTGCGGATAACGCCGGGTGCCACGCAGTTGACCCGGATGTGGGTAGGGGCCAGCTCCATGGCCAGGGAGCGGGTCAGGCCGATCAGCGCCGCCTTGGTGCAGGAGTATGTCACCTCACAGCTGGCGCCCCGCTGACCCCAGATGGAGGAAATGTTCACGATGCAGCCTGCGTGCTGGTGGAGCATGTGGGGCAGCACCGCCTGGATGGTGTGGAACGCGCCGTCCACATTGACGGAGAAGTACCGGTGCCACAGCTCCGGGGTGATGTCCTGGAACAGGGCCTGACCCGCCACACCGGCGTTGTTCACCAGCAGCGATACCGGGCCGAAGGTTTCCTCCACCTGCCGCACCATGGCCGTCACCTGGTCCTGTTGAGACACGTCGGCCTGGACCATCATGGCCCGGCAGCCCTCTGCCGTCAGCTGCTCCAGCAGCGACCGGGCGCAGTCCTCCCGGAGCCGATAGTTGATGCACACGGCCCAGCCCTGCCGGGCCAGCTCCGCCGCCACAGCCCGGCCGATGCCCCGGGATGAGCCTGTTACCAGCGCGATTTTTTCCATGATGTTTGTCCTCCTGGGTGGATTTGAGAAAAGTATAGCAAAAAAAAAGAAACTTGGCAAGAAAACTGTTGACAAATACGGGCAAACCGTGTAAAATACATACTGTTCCGCGCGGTTAGCTCAGCTGGTAGAGCACATGCTTGACGTGCATGGGGTCACAGGT